>Ga0302194_10001181_pt1 | contig 16640 bp, 25 predicted proteins | sample II_Bog_N1_1_FD_200227 | JGI IMG/M metagenome (GOLD analysis project Ga0302194, IMG submission 200227) | Peat permafrost microbial communities from Stordalen Mire near Abisko, Sweden - II_Bog_N1_1 | ecosystem: Environmental > Terrestrial > Soil > Wetlands > Peat | place: Sweden: Abisko...
AACTAAAGACTGCGCCCTACCAATTATTGATAAGGCGCAGATGATTTAACTTACAACACTATCAGTCTCACTCAGGAGTAACAGTCTCAGCATTCGCTTCCTTACTTCTCTTGGCCATACGAACTTCCAACTGAGCCTTAAGAGACAGCAAGCTGTCATTCAACTTCTGATACGTACTAGCTGCGGCTTTCCGTTCCTCATCTGTCGTCGCAACTGTCATAGCCGCGATAAATGCAGGCAATGCAGTAGTCAAACGAGATTCAGCATCATCCTTCAACTCACGCAACTCAGACAACTTCAAGGCAGAAGCAGCAAAGTCGGCAGTCTTCTTGAGGAATACTGCTTCACAGAACACTCCAGCCTTAGAACCTTCAGGAAAACCAGCTTGATCATCAATCTCTGGAATACTATCTTCCCAGTTATCCTGGCTCATGCGCCGAGCCACAACATTGATCATTCGAGCAATGTTTTCTTTGCCGAACCACTGGATAGAAGCAATGAAGTTCTTATCTTCTGATACCAAACTCGCCGTACCATCAGTTTCAATTTGAGGAGCCTGATAAACTACTCCATCCCAATTACCACGAGTTCCAGCGAACACTCCAAGAATCTTGGACACACCTTCACGAACGACAGTGTAGGGTGTGACTTTAGTAAGATCAGGCTTGGGAGTCTTAGGAGGAACTGGAACTGTTGGAGTCGGAGTCGGAGTCGGAGGAGTCGGAACTGTAGGATTACTCATATTATTCTACTTTCTTTCTTTGTTGTTTGTTTCGTTTACTTACTTCACATCATCGGTACCGATGAAGGAAATCTATATAGCATTTTTCATGCCAACTAATTTGATGTGTTGATTGGGGTGAAATGTTATACTAAATTATTAGATGTTATACTGATATTGTATCAATCTATTAGGATGCCAGCTGGACTCCATGTTTTACCACCGTCTGTTGAAACGTCAAAGTATTCCACACAGGCTTGTAGTGTATAATTACAATTTGGAATACCAGTTATGATATGAGTTCCATTAAATCCAATTATCATTGCAAAATCAAATTCTATTTCGCCAAACGTAGTCATACGTTTTTCTATTTTCCACTTAAGCAATGCACCAAACGGAATTTCATTTGGTTTCCATGGACGATCATTTGGTTTCCATGGACGATATTTGGTCTCTGGAGGCACTGGTTCATTAATAATTCTCATAAGAGTATCAAATTCTATTAGATCATGCTTATAGCTAATAGCTGCCTCTTTGATATCTTTTAAGCATTTTTCTTTATTTGTCATATAATTGTACATTTAACTAATTGACTATCTTTAGCAAACCATTCTTTGATTTGTTCTGATTTGTCGAAGGATACATAGTATCCTTTGGTTGTTTCGGATTGAATATATCCGTATAATAATTGAATACCATTACGGATGATGGTGACTTTGATGTTATGTGGTTGTTTCATATATTTCATTAATATGGAGTCTAATTGGTAGTTCACTGTGATTGTTAGCTGCGAACTCTATCGCAAATAAAATACCCGCAGTATCATGTTCATTAAATGGATTGTCTCTGATTATCATGTCTATTACTAATTTCGGACGACATGCCTTTTCTCCAATTCGTATTGGACGACTGACTATTAACTGATACATTTTTTGTTTATTCATGGCATTGGGCGAAGTTCAATTGGCCATCCAACAAACAATGGTTCAAGTTCTTCATACATTTTCTCAAATCCTTCAGGTTCTCCGCCATTGTCTAAGTTGAATGCCAATATGTATGACAATTGCTTAGACGTAATACTTATGACTTTATGTTTACCTGTATGATTATCACTGATTTCAATAGTATAAATATCACCCTCTTCACTGTCACCAATAATTCGCATATCTTCAAATGTACAGTCTACATGGAACATATATTATATCCTTTCATTTTTGTTGTTTGTGTTGTTTACTATGCTCAGCACAGCAATATCCACCATTGTGTTGAGTAAATTTTTGACATGAGGGTAATAGACACTTATGAGATGGCTTGACATTAAATTTGACTTTAATAGGTGTATTACTTACGATTAGTGGCCATTGCGTCTTTGTAATAATATCAATCATTTGAAACATTTGCTTATTCATAGATGAAGTATCCTTATCACATTCTTTTGCCAGTTTTCATTGCCCTTAAGATCGCACGAAGGAGGACAATAACGAAGCGATAGGACATGTATAAATGTCCTGTCAACTTGTACCACCTTGTAATCATTCTCAGCATGAACAATTGTATTGATACATGCCTGTCTGGGGGAAGTGTGTTCATATTTGGTCATTATACCATAAGGGCGGGACGTATTAGTTCCGCCTTCAGCAATATATATTGCATCGGCGATTTGATCGGGAGTTATGTTCATGTGGAACGAAAGTTTTGGATATACCCATGATCTTTCTCGAACCAATGGACAGCAATTGGTGAGATGGAAGAAAATTCTTTACTATTTGTTAAACAATTCTTAAAACGAATTGCTTGTATCCAAGTTCCAGTATATGTGTACATCACTTCTAGCTTGTCATTCAACAGATTCATACGATAAATGAGTCCGTTGTAGTTGTTGTAATAGTATCTCATATTATCTCGGTGGAGTGTTGGTGTAACCCTTTTTCTTTGCCCAATGCTTGGCTTGACGATAAGACACGAGATAGATGTCTTTGAAATGCCAGCCATATTCATAGTTATTTGCATTCATTCCAGTTGAATACCATGCACAATTCCACTGATTAAGTAATAAATAACCATCACCATTAAGATACCACACTTCACCCGTGACATTATCTACACGATACAACATCATGTCTTGATTTGTTATGTAATATAACATATTGTAAGTCCTTTCTTCTATTCAATGATACCATCCATCATTGTAATAGATATCTGTTTCTTCTGTTAGTTCGTTCATAATATAGGAATGGTTATACAATGAAGTCTGCTTAAGAATATGAATTATCTTAAGCAGAGTTGATTGTATCTAACCGTATAGCATATTCTATGCCAGATGAAAATTAACTATTATCCGTTCAGGTCGAGGGCCTTCTCTGACTCCTAAAACCTATTCTCGAATGGCACTATACTATAGGATGGATATAGTTTGGCAAGAGTGTGCTGAGAATAGGTTTTAGGAGTCAAAATCTATCTAATAGTGTCCCAAAGATTATTTATCATCACTGGGCTTGAACCAGATTCTAATAAACATCTATCACTATTAGATTTAGTTATGTTACTGAGTCCATTTTCTACTAATTACCTAATATCTATCATACTATCCTACTGTGTGGATAATATGACAGATATTAGATAACTAGATAGAAGTTAAAGACTAATTGTTAGAGTCAAGAGTATCTATATCTTGACTCCAACAAGGATTAATTAAATGAAATAAACTCTTCCACTAAGCATTTCGCTTCTAATAGGTCGATATGAAAACCATCGGCTGCTACTAAGTCACGGAAGTCCTTGATGGCTTCGATTTTATTGGTACAGACTGTACTGCTCTCATCCCACTCGAACTTGTACTCATTCATAAACTTAAACCATTTTAGCATGAGAATGCTATGGATTTTACGCGAATCGACCGCCTTCGGAGCATCGATCACAACTTTTACAGCATCAGAACTATAACTCTGCTTATAATAGTTTGCAAGGATTTCCGTTGCTTCAGTGATGGATAGATTAATTTGAATATTCATATTTATTAATTGTTAATTGTTGATTGTTTACGTTTACCGACTCTAACAATTAATCTTTAACTTATCATCATTGTCCTAAATTAGAGATAACCTATAGCTGTATTGAACACTAACTCTATAACAGCATCTAGGAACGTTTTGGCATAAATATCATGCTCTAAAGCATCAATATCTATACGAATCTGTTGCCCTTTAATAGCATTATGGCTTCAGACTCTAATTCTATTATGGCGCAATCTATCTTCAAGATTGCCTTGTTCTTCATCCTGTTATCTTGTTTAATAATTTGTTATGAGAATAAATCGTCATAATCTAATACAAGTTTGCGTGATTGAACCATGTGTTTATGATAAACACAAAAACACCCTAAATAAGGCGAGAAAAGGCAAGGGAATTAACCTTGTTTGTAATGCTCGCATTACGGGTGACTTGGATTGAATGTTAATAGAGTCTAATCTAACTAGCAGTAGTGGATATCAACTAACCTTGCTCATTTTGAACGCGACTTGCTGATTAACGACCTCACGCCTAATGAAGTTCCTTCCGTCGTTCAAGTCTGCCAGTCGTTTCTTGGTGGAAACGACTTTGTCCATGTCAACTGGATTGGCCGTTTCCAACTTGGCTAACCGTCGTTCCGTTTCGTGAATCAAACAGCAGACTCCGAAGTACTGCTTCTTCATCACCAGCTGGTCGTCACCGATGATAGTGTGACGCATGACGACGGACATTGATCTTGAATCGTACCTGAACTTGTCAGTCGTAGTCACTGAATTGGCAGTCGTGATGACCGCCAATTTACGGGCAATATGCGCATCTACATGCGCACAGACCTTGTCCCATATGTCACTTGGCAGATTGCCTTTGGGATAAAGTGCTGCGTAGGTAGAGACGTATTCACGTTTGAGCATATCCCTAAGGGACTGCTGTGACAGGTTACCCTTATACCGTGTAGCGCTCATACGCTGACTGGCTGTTCTACCCAGCCGTTCCAGAACCTCCTCCCACGGGAATTGGGACTCCGTCACGGGAGACGTGGTTAATTGGTTAGTTGATTGTGCAATAGCATTACTCATAGTTAGCAGTAGTTTGACTAGACACAGTTCCCGTTCCACACGTAGTGTGTAGATATCGGCCTATATCCAGTCGGCTACTGCTAGCCAGATTAGACGCTATTAACATTTGACCACCATACGCGCTAGGATGGCACTGGCGGGTGTTAGCCGTCCAATCCGTGTCCTAACCGCGGTGGTCTATACAGGATGCGTTGTAGCGCATCCAACCGGGTATAGCGTGAATTTGCCGCTTTGAGTCACTACTGATAAAGAGTGTATCGCTAGAAGAATCCTTGGTATGAGTGGTCTGTGCATCTCATTGCCATGATTTGCGTGTCGTCTCTATGCTCGTGGCTGTCCACTTTGCTATTCACTGGAATATCCAGTCTTGTAGAGATCGGCCGTCTGCGATCTCCGATATGTACCGTACGGCGTTTGATGATGATGAAGGGCTGACGCCAGCTGACGTTCTGATTTCGTCCCGGAAACGCGTCCCTTCATAAATAGGCCACTTGGCACGACATATTTCGCCTGGCGCACTATGGGGAGAATGAACTTGTGTAAGATGTTGATTTTACGATACTTAACTATTTTCAGGTTGCCAGCTAAATATCATGGTATATCGTTAAAGTGACGATTGTTAGCAAATAGCATACCACTCAGTTCCCCAATGATTTTGAGCAACTATTTTTCGATTATTTTCATCACCTCATAAACACCGCATAAACATTGGGCAAAATGAATTAAGGATAAACAATATATCACTCCTCTACACTTGTAAAAAGCCATTTCAAACAAGTGTTTAGTATTGTTTTTTAACACAATCGTAACAGTGTACCCTATGCTACCATTGTACCTTATGCTACGAATAACTTACTAACCTTTATTAACTATTTACTTACTAACCTTTATTATCTATCTATTTACTTAACCTAACTATTTAAGTCCATTTAATACTTTATATCACTATTATTAACACTTCTATTATCTTATATCATTTCATGTATAATTCTACGTTATATCATCATCATAAATATTCTCTATAGAATAATGTTATATGTATATTATATCTAATATAACTTTAATAAATACCTATTTTGAGGGAAAATTATATGAGCTTGATATAACGTCAAGTTATATGTCGGATGATATAACCTAATACTAATAGTTGACATAAGCGTGATTTATAGGTTGCGGGGTGAGGATGAACGTATCAATAGTTACGTATTGTATCATATGCTACAAGTTGAACCACATACTACAAGTTGAACCACATACTACGTATCGTATCAATGGTTACATACCTATCAGTCTGTCTAATATCTACGGATGCAAGGAATGAGAAAATCTAATAGAAAATCAGAAAGGAAAGGTCGAACTCGAACTATACCTCTTTCTCAAAATATATAAAATAAAATCCCATATACTGATATAACTCTTAACAAGGGATTATAACTATAGATAAATATAATTGGCATGGAAAATGCTATGTAGGTGGAGAGATGATGAAAAAGTCTGAATATGATATGTTGGTGGAGGAGAGAAATAGGTTGGTAGTGTTGATGGGACAGACGAAGTTGGTGAGGCATAAAGTGTGGATTATGAAAGATTTAACTGCTATAAGAGAAAGGATTAGTAATGCTCATAGAGAAAGAAATAGAAAATATAGTAATGGTAATGGATAGCGAGTTAGGCAAGATGCCGAAGGCACTAATTAATGATTGTGGATTTGCTGATAGTTTGAAAGGTGAACAAAAGATAGTGACTAAGAACAATGAACTATTTAGCTTGGCGCCAAATGTAAAGATAAATGGAGAGATGATATGATATTAATTCCTGAAAAAGAAGTACTACTTCCAATGAAAACAATAGTCGTAGATAACATTAAGAAAGATGCTATGACTAAAGCTTATCTCACCCAAGATCCGAAAGACACTCATACGAAAGAAGAAATGGATTCATTGATCAGAGCGATTATGTATACGAAAATGGTTAAACAACAAGAGAGTTTGGATAAGATGAATGAAGAAGAATTAATTGAACGACCGTTGCCGAGGATGATGTAATAGACATGTGTCTAGGGCCCAAGCCATTGGATTGATTAGATCGTCTATATGACCACAGAATTGCTAGCTATTAAAACTGCCTTTGAAGATGAAGAAATGTCTCCAGAAGATATTGCTGAGTCTAGGGGTATGGATTTAGCTGCGATTAAGGCTGGGTTAATGCAGTGTTCGTCTAAGTATCGTAAGTTGTGTGGTAAGGAGGCAGAGAATGAAGATAATCTTAATTTTACTGCTGATGAACAACAAAGGATAATGGATGTAATCAGAGATCTTGCGCTTGGAGCAGATGATGAAAGTTTGAGATTTAAGGCTGCAATTTACATTAGAGATGATTTTAAAGGGCGCAAAGATGTAGTTAAAAATATGAATGGACAACAGTTCAACATATTGATGATTAATGAAAAGATGAAACAAGTCAGGTCGGTGACTGAAGGAATTAAACAAAAGGCGATTAATGTATAATCCGACCGAGCGTGCGGAGGTCGCTATACAAAGAGCTACACAAAGAGCTACATAAACCTATAAATCTATCATGCCTCTTTCACCTGAACAATTATTAGATTTAGTTAATTCTGGTAAATCAATTTCAGAAGTTGAACAGTTATTTGTCTCTGGATCAACTTCTGACTCTCAGACTGATGATGTTGGTTGTTCTTCGTCATTAGTTAAAGATGTGGGTGGTACCATACCTGAGAGTTCTAAAATATGTGGGAGATCTGGGTTCGAATCCCAGCAAGTTGACAACTCTTGTGGTGTAATTGGTAACAGCGATTCGCCCACGAGAACGCGTAAAAGTTGCACGTCTGATGATATCAATAATGGCGCCCTTTCAATAGTTAATTTTGATGGAGTAGACATCAAAGATCCAGTAGAACTATTAGTCATGTTAGATGAAAACATCTTATCAGGTGTGACGAAATTACATGATTGGCAGATTAAGTTTATGATAGATTTTGCTGATGAGAGGCATACAAAAGAGTCTCCATTTCAAGCAGCTGTACAGGCATGTAATTCGTCTGGAAAAGATAAATATATCATCGCAGCTTGTGCTGTGTGGCTGTGTATGAGGTATCGAGAGGTTGAATGTCCTATAACTAGTAGTTCTGGTAATCAGCTTGATAATCAGACCGGGGCGCATATTGATAGGTTATGTGCAAAAGCTAATGCAGTGTTTGGTAAGTTGTGGAAAATAAACTATAGATATTATGAATTCCAACACATCGGCGAACTTGGACAACCAATGCCTTCCAAACTTAAGCTATTTGCCACAGACGAAGCAGGCAAAGCTGAAGGTTATCATCCAGTTGATGCGGGGAAGAAGATGGCTATTTTCACCTCTGAAACAAAATCGATACCTGAGGAAATTACAAATGCACTTGAGCGATGTACCGGGTTTACGCATAGAGTGGATGCATCGTCACCGGGGGCAGCAGCTGGTTATTTCTACAATACGTGCAGTGCGGCTTTGCCCAGAGAGCAGATTGAAGATATTAAATCTCTCTCATCCGTCCAGACAATCCTTTACAAAGTCACAGCATATCAGTGCTCGCATATCACAGAATCAGAAATCGAACGCATAGCCGCTAAGTTACCAGGTGGTAAGAAGTCACAAGTGTTCTTATCATCTATCATGGCTGAGTTTGGATCTACTGATGAGATGGTGGTGATACCAAGTAATTTCGTATGGCGAGCAGTTGAGAATTTACCAAAGCGCTCGACGCCATTTGAGATTAAACATGAGCCATCTGATCATAATGAGGCAGGACTAGACTTATCAGATGGTGGAGCAGAGACAGTATTGACAGTTAGAAATGGTAATAAACTCATAGGACTAGAAGCATTTCAATTTGAGGATTCTGAGGATAGTATAGACTATTTAGAAGAATTGTTTAGGAAGTATAGTCTATTGTCTAAAGATGCATTAATTCGTGGTGATTATTGCGGATTAGGTGGTCCAATGTTGCGCTCTTTGAAACGTAAAGGTTGGAAGAATGTACGATTTGTTGATAGTAGAAATAAGGCTAATGAGCCTAAAACTTATGCTAATAGAGGTACAGAGTTATTCTTTAATATGCGTGAGTTGCTTCAGAATAAAGACATAATCATATTTTATGATAAACTACTTATTGATCAGCTCTGCACCAGATATTACAAGATCCGTGATGGCAAGATACATCAATTATTGTCAAAGATTGAGCAGAGAAGCAAAGGCTTTGCCTCCCCCGATAGAGCAGATAGTCTCAATCTCTGTTTCTGGAACTATAAGACTAAATTTGTTAGAGATGAAGATGGTGTTACATACGAAGAAGATGAAAAAGAAGCTGAAAAAGAAGCTGAAAAAATAATACCCGATTTTGATTTGAATGCTTGGGCGAAAAGTAGCTATAAGAGGTATTCTCCTGAACATGTAGCATTAGATAATGCTGAAGATTTGCGTGAAGAGATAAACGCATATAACAAACGAAAACAACTAATAGGAAAGTAGAACATTATGGATGAATGTAAACAAACATCGGAAAAATATACTGGACATATGTCCAATCAGGTAAAACAACAGAATTGTGTAGGCGATTGTGACAGACAATCTGGTAGAGCTTTCTTTGAAGATAAGATCCATCAAATTCGCAAATGTGCATCAAATCTTCAGACTATTTCTGATTCTATGCCAAAAGAATTAAGTGATATACAAAATGAAGCACTTTACAATTTAGCTAAATCAATCTTAATTAACTTTTAATATTATGCCAGAAACATACAATCCCCGTGAACGGACATTCATTAAAGTCCCAGAGGTTAAACTTTGTCCATCATGTGGTCAGCCGTTGCCGTCAGATGTTAAACCAATGACTAATCATATGAATGCTTATATGCATCCAGTGACGAAACATGTGAATGTGGTAAACTCTAATGAAGAAACTATTAACCTTAAAGGTGAAACATTCTTCATCTGTGAGAAGATTTCTGGGAAATGGTTCATGAGAAAGGACTGCACTAAGGTTGGTAAAGAATGGGTATATACTCCTAAGGCTGATGAACCACCAGTTAAACAATCTGATGTACCTGATGGTACGTTGGAATCAACAACCGTTGTAAAGTCTAAATTACAGGCTGCGCAACAAAACAATAGTAACCTATAATACATTATGGCTCAACCAAAAATCCGTGAAATTCCTGTGGTTCCTCAAGTTGTGAAGTCTGAGGAATATGATAATGTGCAGAAGATTAATGATCGTAATGCTAAAGCAGCATTGCCTAATCCAGCTGTATGGAATGACGCAAAGAAAGCTCCTGTTGCTCCTACTCCTACTCCTACTCCTACTCCTACCAAATGAGTGCTGAACCATCTAATGATAATTCATATCCCGACAATGCTGATGTCGGAACTGATGCTGGAGTAACTGTCCCTGAGACATTTCAAAAGGAGGTGCACTCTGTGATCTCTAAGGCTAAGACTAAGTCTCATCTTAACCATATTAGTGATCGAGTCAGTGAAGCTCATGAGAAGTTAGTTGAAGCTTCAATGGCTAAAGATAACGCAGGTAAAGGTAAGAAGGGCGGAAAGACAGTTCAAGTTCCTGATGAAATGTCTATTGCCGGGATGCCATAACAACTAATACTACTATGCCAGATTCAAGCTATAATAAAGATACGGAATGGATAGATCAATTGTCCTATAAGAAATTAGTCGGTAAGATTAATAACTTAAAAGATGTTGCTTTTGATTTGACTACCAAATCACTGGCTAGTAGAAAGTTGCGATATGCAGAGATTGATATCGAGGTGGAACGTAAAGCTGGAAAGATTCAACCAGATGAGATATATGTTCCTGCACATATTATCGATACGAATATTCGTCGAGAACAGTCGTCGTATGTTCAATATATCACTCAATCTCCTAGAGCAGTGATATTAAAAGATCAAGACGATCCAGCTTTTGACCTAGCATTACTAGAAGTAGATTTGACTGAGAAGTTACGATTTGATGGCTGGCAACTATCGTCCTATGCTAATATTGACGGATTTCAAGCTAATGGATATGGAGTTATGGAGACTGTACAGGATGATTCTAATCCTGGTAGCATAGGTCGTGAATATGTCCAATACGGCGACTTTGCATTTATTGCTGATACGAGAGATATTCAAAAATGTGAGATGATTGGTAGAGCATATTATTTCACAAAGACGAAACTATTCAATCTCGCTAAGCTTGAAGGAGATGCTAAATGGGACCCAGAGCAAGTAGATAAGCTACTTAAGTCTGAACCTAACGACGAACAAGCACAAGTGTATAGTGGTACGACTACGATTAACAGATCTTTGTATAAAGTTATGAAGGTTTTGTTTCGAGTTAAGGGTTATGTTTATGTTGGTTGGGTATGTCCGTTGGTGTGCGATGATTGGCTCAGGGCGCCGAGAAAGCTATTCGTAGGTAGGCGTGTGTTGAATGAGAAAGCTAATAGTATTGCTGCACAAATCAAACAACAGCCATCACAAATACAAGGAGTTCTTACTGATCAAGCTAGAAAGATGCATCCAGATATTACTGATAAGCATGTTGAACAGTTGAAATCTGGACTACCAGCATCTGATGAGGAGTATGAAACTGAGTATCCGTATTTTCTATATCCATATCTGATCTCTGAGAATGACACTATAGCGAACCTTAAGGGTAGAGTATTCCTCGATCAAGATACTCAAAATGCTGCTAGTTCTCTAATGTCTGCGACTTTGACTCAAGCTCGTCGTGCGGCAGGACTATACTTCTCTAAGGACACTACTGATCCTAATGACGATTTCTTAATGCAAAAGAATACTCATTTTAAACAGGGATGTATCATAAATGGTAAGCTAAAAGAGTTTAAACTTGATGCTCCTGATCCTCAAATGTTTGCAGCGATTAATCTATTGGTTTCTGCTAATCAACAAGAGACGAGTCAAGTAAATTTCGCAGAGAGTAATCGTCAACAAGATAGTAGAAAGACTGCTACAGCTATTAAAGCTTCTATGCAGCAACAACAACAGTTGTCAGGGACACAGGTGACACTATTTAGTGTAGCATTAAAGAATCAATATACCTATGAGTGCGATATTATCAAGTCACGAGTTTTGGCTGGTCTTATTAAAGTCTCTGATACACTCAAAGCTCTTTATGTTAGGAATTGGACTGTTAAGCCTTCTGGTGATACAGATGTTGTTGAGAAACAGCAGATGATTCAGGCCATGCAACAGAGTTGGCCGATCATAAGTCAAACTCCAGCAGCGCAGGTGTTTCTTAATGATCTATTAGAAAAGATGTTTCCTGATAACGCAGCGAAGTATATGGCTGCATTTCAACAGGCGCAACAGCAAAGTCAATCTCAACAAGCTCAACAGACGCAACAAGCTATGGGTATTGCTAAACAGTTGGGCATGGAGATCACTGATCTTGCTAGTCATCCCGAGTTTTTTAGTGAAACTGGACGTGTCCATGTATTTCCCAAGATTCAGCAAGCAGCACAACAAGTAGAACAAGTTCAACAACAGGTTCAACAGAACCAGAAAGGTAAGTAGTATGGAACTCACCCCTGAAACAGTAGCGCAAGAACAACATAAAGATTGGTTATGTCATCCGACGACTATTCAAATGTTGAAGAATTTTGAGAAACAAAAACAATTATTCGTATCTCATCTATCAGAAAAGTCTAGCGACGTTACAATACATGAATATCAGTTTCGTTTGATATCTTATGGGATATCAACTATAGATAAGATCAAATCATGGATTACAAATACAGAAAAGTTTTTACTCGTATCTGAACAAACAACAAATAGAAAGTAGAAAACATCATGGACATTGAAATCAAACCAGGACCCACAGGTCAAGGAATAACTCCACAAATGCCGGTTGATCCTCCACAAGAAGTGAAGGATATGACATTTAGTTTCGACCCAGAACTCATGGGTAAAGGTGGAGAGACAACTATCACAACTGACAATGGTACGCAGTTGAAAGAAGTTAAGACTGAAGTTGATGATAAACCAGAAGAAGTTATACCTAAAGAAGATTCATCTAAGACTGTTGAAGCAGTTAAAGAAAAGGTTGACAAACCTATTAAAGAGGAATCAGTACTCAAAGCACCGAAAGAAGAGAACATTAAACCTAGCGCCGAGACTAAAGTTAAATCTGAGCCAAAACAAGAGAAGACAGGGCCGAAGTCTATCAGTCCAGCTAAAGATCATAAAGATCAATCTGATCAATTTGATTATTCAAAATATGCACCTCAAGAGGTGACAAACATGCGTAATATGTCTCGTCAATCTCGTGAGGCATATGCAAAACTTATCGATGAAAATAAACAATTAGCAACATTAAAAGATGGCAACTATCTTCAGCACGAGCAAGCATATACATTATCTCCCGATTACCAGCAGCTTTCTCAACGAACACGATTGGCTCAGATTGAAGGACGAGCATGGGAAAAAGCCTTGTTGGATATTAAGGCGGGGAAAGCGTTTCGGGAAATCACTGGATTTGACCCAAAGAGTGGTCAACCTACATTTGCAGCTGAACGGGTTGCTTCAGATGCAGATGAAATAAGGATTGCGAATAATCTGACCATGTGTATTCAGGCTAGTCAAAAGTTGAGTGGAGAATTGAATAATTATCCACAGCAATTTCGCCAACGAGTACAGCAAGATTTTCAACAGATGGATCAAATTGAAAGAGATAACTTTGCGTGGGTTAGTGATCCAAAACTTATGGAACATACAGTTGAAATTGAGGGACAAGGATCACATACTTTGAATCAGATCAAAGAAAACTTTATGAATGCTTGGCCTGCATACATGAGAAATCTTCGTCCAGTTCAAGTAGCAGCGAATGAATATATTGCTATACAAATATTGAAAGCTCAATTACATGAGGCGAAAAATGGTAAGCAAATTGCTGAGATTAAACATACAGAAATCTCTAGAGGTGAGCCATCGTCTGATGATAGGGAAATACCTAAGAGTGGAGATAAGAAGGGTATTCCTAGTGTGTTTACATTAGATGCTATGCCTATGCGTTAATAGTTACATATCATGCCAAGTAAGAGTTAATTTTATTTGGCATGATTCTTGCTATAGTGATGTTCACAAGTAGTAGTTAGTCTTGCCTCTAATAAGTCGAAGGGCATCGGCACTTAGCCTCTAGTGTTGTTGAAGGGCATCAACTCGGTTGCGAATTACGTTTAATTCGTGTCCAGTTTAGCTTTAACAATTTAACTATAGGAATCAAGTGCCTACATTTTATAATCAGCCAGGTCAGTTTAGTAATGCAATTATCGAACCAGTAAATAGGTTTGCTCAATTGCCCTTCTATCTCGTTCATAACGAAATTGCACAATACGCCGTTTGGAATGAATTCGACCAACTTTATGGGTCGATTCCTTGGCAAGAGAATATGGGTAGTGTGATGGAAGCAGTCACACCTCAGCGTTCACCTGTTGGTCGTTCGTTCTTCTTCCCTAATGCAATTACAGTTGCCAGTAACAAAGATATCTATCAGATTTCTGAGTCTAACGAGCAAGCTGTGTTGTATAAGCACAAATACGGTTCGTTTGTGTTTAACTTCCTGCCGTCGTTTCAAGTGTTCTGGGATAAATATATCAAGTTCAACTCTAATGATATTGTTAAGCAGATTGCAATCTCTAACAATCAGTTCATCGAAACTCAGATGTGGCAACAGGCACAGTATGTGTATCTCTGTGGTACTGGACTTGTTTCTGGTGCTCCTACTGGTACTATGAATGCAGCTTATAATGCTGCGAATTCTAAGACTGCTGCATGGTTGATTGCTATTACTCAAGGTACTGGTGGTAATACTGGTGCTATTCAAAATCTCCGGTTGCGTGATGTGTATCGCGCGATTATGAATCTTCAGGATGATCTTGCTGCACCTAGCTTCTCTGGTGCGCAGAACATGCCTAAAGATAATGAAGGACTCAAAGGTAAGTATGCTTTGTTCTGCGCGTCAGAAGATTGGTTTAACTTTACCTTTGATCCTGACATTCTTAACAAACTTCAAGGGCTTGCTCCGTGTGATTTGAATCTGGTGTTTAATGATTTCAAAGGTGTATTGTTCGGTACGATCACCTGTAAGATCAAGAAATATCCTGTTCGGTTTAACATCGCGAATGTTCTTGATCCTAATGGTAATACTCTCTGGTCTGCTGGGACTCCAATTGATCCTGAAATTTTTGATCCGATTGATCAAAAGTGGAAACCCAATCCGTACTACACTTCTCTCGTTAGTGCGCCGTACGCTATCGCCTGGTTGCTTGGTGATAATTATTGCAAAACTCTTAAGGTTGGTCCTCCTCCGAAAGAGTTCGCTACGAAGAATATGTCTGGTGAGAAGTTTTATTCTCTCCGGTGGAATGGTGAAGTTCGACTCACTGATCAGATTCTTATCACTAACGTTGATGGTTCGATTGAACTTAACGACTTTGGTGAGAACTTGCAACTCAAGGCTCAACTCACTCATGGTTTGATTCCTTGTGAGCGTCGTTTTGCATTTCCAATTATTCTATCTCGTAGTCGTCCTTCTGTGACTGCGTAATAGATACTAACAATCAACTAATTAAACATATACTAATATGCGTAAATTAATCCTTGGTATCGGTCTCGGACTTGCTGTTAGCTTTAATGCTTTCGCTCTGTCTTTCTCTGTCACTGTTCTTCCTGGAACTATGACTAATGTTTTGTCATTCAGTCCTAATCAAGGTGCTGTGTTGGTCAAACAAGTCACACTGACTTCTTTAGGAACATCTGCATCTTCGTTCTCATTGATTGATACTCCTACTAACTCATTAGTGTTTGTTAATCCTGCATATAGTAATAGGGTTTCATACGCTACTAACTTTAGCAATCTTCCTGGTTCTGTTTATACTAACTTCTATGGAGTGGTTCAAACGAATACATGGATTGCTGGTGTTGGTGCTGCTACTAACATCTGGGCATTGGTAGATATTATGAATAACATTGTTCCCGCAACAACGAACTATTATCCTACTCGTTTGTCTGGTGCATCTGCGGCTAATGCCACAGTTATTTTTGGTCCTAATATTGGTGGTCAACTTAATGGCTACTACTTCGATCAAGGTATCTGGGCTACGAATACATCTGCTTCTGGCACGAATGTAATTACGATTGTGTTCTAACAGATAGTTTAACCGAGAGTATGAAAGTCCAATCCTTTCATACTCTCAAATTTCTCATACCAACAAACAATTTCTTATGACTAGAACAATTTCAACTGTAGAAAAGAATGTAATTTGCCTACCAACTGTACCGGTGGTTGTCTCTAGCAATACTGCCACAACGGTACTGAATGATGTGTCTTCCGACCCTAATGAATATGCTGGTAGGTATATTCAAAACCTTGGACCAAATCCTTTGTATTATTCTATTGGTTACGACTGTAATGGTGTAACTAATTGTCATGGATATCTTGCTCAATATGCTCAGTTAGCCATTGGTGCGGCGGCACAATCAGTTTCAGTATATTGTACTGGTGGCTGTACAGTTTCTACGACTGTATATAAACGTAATGATCTACAGCGTGGTAATGGTGGAATACTTGGCTCTGGGAGTATTTAATCTTAATATGAGACTTTCATTTGTACTATTGTTAGCGATGGTAACTATTGCCAGTGCGCAACAGGGAAACTTAGGTCCAACTATTAATGGAGGATCTGGTGGCGGAGGAACGAATATTTATTATGTTACGAATGTAGTACCTGCGAGTATCAATAGTGTAACTGTATCT
>Ga0302194_10001183_pt1 | contig 16636 bp, 14 predicted proteins | sample II_Bog_N1_1_FD_200227 | JGI IMG/M metagenome (GOLD analysis project Ga0302194, IMG submission 200227) | Peat permafrost microbial communities from Stordalen Mire near Abisko, Sweden - II_Bog_N1_1 | ecosystem: Environmental > Terrestrial > Soil > Wetlands > Peat | place: Sweden: Abisko...
ACCTAGAACCAAGCTGAAGAATGTCTTCCCCGAAAACCCGCATCGTGCGCTCTCGTCCGCCCGCAATGGTCGCGCTTACGCCGGGCAGAACGTCATTGCTCTCGCCATTCACCTCGCGGCCCTCAAAGCCTGCGACCAAGGTCTGCATGCGCCCGACCGGACGCGACCATTGTGCGCTGCCTCCAAGCGCCTGTGACGGAACCGACTGGTCGTCGGTCAGCGTCTCGGTATCGCGACCCGCTTTCACCGTCGAAAAGGTCTGGAAGTACGACTCGTAGAGCCCAAAGAGTCTCGCCGAAATCGCTCCCACGCTTTTCGTTTCGTAGTTTAAGCCGGTGGCGAAGTCGCCCAATTGCGTGTTGTTCAACTGGATCACGGTGCCATTGTGACGATCCTCATTAAAATATGACCCGCGCGCGAAGAAACGGCTGAAGCCGCCAAACCGCCGCCCAAGTTCGACCTCGGTCAGTTCGTGTGTGGAGTTCGCGGGCGAATCAACCGTGCCGCGTTGCGACTCAGGCACGGGGATGTAACCATTTGTGCGAAAGAGATCGGTGGATGCGGACCCGTACCACGGCCCCACCAGAGTGCCTGCCCAGAGCGACGTTTCGGGCGTGTTCTCGCTTCCCCATGAGCTTTCCGCGGCGATGGTGGTCGCTTCCGGTTGCCGCGTGCGGAATTGAATCACCCCGCCCATGGCCGTCGATCCGTAAAGGCTGGCATCGGCGCCGCCGCGAACGACTTCGACGTCACTGATCGATTCCCGTACCACGCGATCCCAGTAGACCCATCCGCCAAACGGATCGTTCAGTGGAATGTCATCGACCACGACCAGCGCGCGGCTGGCTCCGCTGGCGCCAACTCCGCGCATGGAGACTCCCTGGGTTCCAGGATTCGCCGTGCGGCTGCTCGCTCGCCGAAACAGCGTGAATCCCGGAACCTCGCGCAGCGCGTCATCGAGCGTGAGCGGCGCCGAAGACGCCAGATCGTCGTCGGAGATGGTGACGCTGTCCGCGGGAGAATCCTCCAGCGCCGTATTGATCCGCGTGGCCGTGACTAAAACGTGCTGGCTGGCATAGTCCGACTCATACTGGGGATGCAAAACAAGTGTGATCTGCGCCTCACGATTCCACGCGAGCTGCAAAGGCAGAAATCCCGTGGCTCGGACGGAAATCGTGCCGGAAGTGGCTGCGATCTCGAGTTGGAAAAGTCCGGTCGCATCGGATTGAGCTGTGGCGCGATACTTGCCGTCGGTAAATTCAACGCGCGCGCCGGCGATAACCGCGCCAGTCGGATCCTCGACCACGCCTTTCACCGACGAAGGCGCGGTTTCTCCACGTGCGAAGACCGCAGCGAGCACAAGAAAAACGACCGCAAGAAACGTGCGGATTCTTAACGGCAACCTCGGCACGTCCGAGCCGAGTGTTGCCGCTTGAGGTCTAGGAGCCATCGGCATGGGGCGGACCAAAGTGTCCACCCACGCTGAGGGTACCAAGCGACGCGCTGCCGTAGTTGTGACCGAAGTCACTGCCGAAGTCACTGTCGCAGAGCCAGCGTCCCGAGCCGTGCCTGCTGCTTGGCAATCAGCGACTGGATGCCTGACCGCGCCATCGCCATCATCTTCGCCAGCTGCGCGTCGTCGAACACCTGATGCTCGGCTGTTGCTTGCAATTCGACAATCTTGTTGCCCGCCGTCATCACGAAGTTCATGTCCACGTCGGCGCGCGAATCTTCTTCGTAATTGAGATCGAGAAGAATCTCGCCATCCACGATGCCCACGCTGATCGCCGCCACAAAATCCTTGATCGGAGCCGCGGTCAACGTCCCCGCATCGATCAGCCGCTGCAAAGCCAGTCCCAGCGCGACGAACGCTCCGGTGATCGAAGCCGTCCGCGTGCCCCCATCGGCCTGGATCACGTCGCAATCGATCCAGATGGTGCGCTCACCCAGTCGCTTCAAATCGGCCACCGCGCGCAGCGAGCGTCCAATCAGCCGTTGAATCTCCTGCGTGCGCCCACTTTGCTTTCCCTTGGCCGCCTCGCGCGTGGAGCGGGTCAAAGTCGAGCGCGGCAGCATCCCGTACTCGCCAGAGATCCATCCCTTGCCGGAGCCGCGCATAAACGCAGGCACCGTTTCTTCGACCGAAGCCGTACAGATGACGCGCGTGTTCCCCATCTCAATCAGCGCCGAGCCTTCGGCGGTGGAGATGAAGTCGGGAATGATGTTGACGGGACGAATCTGCTCGGGAGCGCGGTTGTCACTGCGAAAGATCATGAGAGGGAAATTCTAACAGGCAGCTCTCAGTCAGCCTATTCATGTCGCGCAGTTATGAAGCGATCATTGGATCGTCGAGTCCACCGTTTGTTTTGTCTCCCGGATGGGTATGAAATATGCAAGCGGGGAATTCGGGAAGTATGTTTCCTGTCTGGTGCCCCTCCCCCCGGTCTTCTGGAAGTCACAGTCACTTTCGCGATCGCCGCCTGTTTACCTATACGTTACTAATCAACGAAAAACTGTTCAATACTGAACAGCATTCAGCCTAAGACCGGGGGCAAAATGGTTAGGTCGTATTGGGTACTGATGCCCCGCAACAGGCGTTGCAGGGAGTGTCACTCCCGCCAGATCCAGACCCCAGGGACGGCCCAGTCCTCACGTGCCATCCGACAGACGTTAGGTGGTTCGATGGGGCTCGGAACCAGCGCTATAAGTTGGTGGAGGCTCCCTATGGCAACGCCCAGAGTCCTAGTCGTCGAGGATGACGATGCTGTTCGTACGATGTTACAAGAAGTATTGCAACGCGATGGGTTTGAAGTGGTGGCTGCTTCGAACGTGCGCGACGCGCTTGGACACATCGTGGGGCGGCCATTCGACGTCCTTCTCTCCGACCTGCACCTGCCTCTCGCAGGAGATGGCTTCACGCTGGTCAGCGCCATGCGTCATACTCACCCGGATGCGTTGACCGTGGTTCTCAGCGGGTACCCGGCAGTGGAGGAGGCGATGTCCGCCATTCTCGCCCAGGCCGACGAAATCTTCACGAAGCCGATCCGAATCGGTGCTCTGAAGGAACTGATTCGCACTCGACTCGCCAACCCGCGCGTTAATAAAAAGCCAAAGACGGAATCCATCGCTTCCATCCTGGAGCGGGAGACGGAAACCACGATTCAGAATTGGCTGGATATTGTTGACCAGGATGCGGAATTGAGCTGCATTCCTCTGAACCGCCAAGACCGCACGGGGCACCTCCCCAGACTGCTTCAGGATCTCGTGGTTCGCCTGCGACTGGACTCGCAAGTACCAGCTCCAACGTCCATCGCCGCTCGCGATCATGGAGAGATGCGGTTCCGGCAAGGCTACACCGCTCCCATGGTGGTGGAAGAGTCTCGCATCCTGCAGGTGAGTATCTTTCGCACTTTGCAAAGGAATCTGGAAGGCGTCGACTTCAGCAGATTATTGCTGGACGTGGTGACGATTGCGGATGAAGTCGATTCACAATTGAAGCAAGCGATGTTCAGCTATGCCCCGCCGAAGGCTTTGAATTTTCGGACGGTTGGAGTGGCAGTGTAACAGACGGCGCCAGCCATCGAATTCCGCCGAATGCGGCCGTCGTTACTTCGGCTGTTCTTACGGACTGCTCACCTGCTCAATCGTCCTCACATCGAACGAGTCGCTCAGGTCGGCGTGTCCGGCGAGCGTGTCGCGCGTCTGGCCTTCGACCAGAATGTTGACCCGCTGAATGCCCGGAACGTTGACGCCGAGGGTTTCCACCAGCGAATTCACGGTGAGTTGCTCGCTGAGAATCCCGGAGCGGTGCTGGTCGGCAAAGGCGGCATTCAGATCGATGACGGCCGCGTCGGGATCGACTAGATAGATGGCGCGGATATCCGCCGCGGGAGACAGTGGATGCGCGGCTCCCGGCTGCTGGTAGATGCGCAAGAGCGCGCGCAACAAATCTTCGGCGCGCTGCTGGCGTCCTCCGGGAAGAGGGATCTGCGCCGAGCGGGCGCGAAGGCCGCCGAGGGCGTCATCGGCGACGTAAAGAGTTACGGTCTCGGTCGGGCCGGCGGCGGGAGGCGCAACCGGCGATGTATCGGCGGCGGGAGACTCCAGTTGTCCCGCGCGCAGGCGCATGTGGCGGAGATAGAATCCCATGGACACAACGAGCACCAGCAGCGCGGCCACGGCGATCAGAAGATGGCGGGGAATCATGCGGACACCGTCGTGAGACCGGTCGCGAGATCGGATAACCCGATGATCCGATGGCCCGATCTTCTTACTAACGCAGCGCGCATCATCGTTGTGCGCATCATGGTTGCGTCCCCAGTTGATCGCGGATGGTAGCGACGCCTTCGGCCACCGCCGCTGCGGCTCGTTGTTGATAGTTGCCGGAGGTCAGGTCGTCGATGCCATTCTCTCCCGGGGCGAGCTCAACCGCGACCGCCGGCATCATGACATTGTTCAGCGGACGCAGCGAGGCCGAAGAGGCGTGAACCGGGAAATTTCGGTTCTGCATTTCAGCGACGATGGCCGCCGAGACAACGCGACTGGTGGGAAAAGCTGGCGACTGCGCCGCATTCCAGGGAAGAAAGATTCCATTGCTTGGCCCTTCGACGGGAAGCAGCGCGGTGTAGACCCTCGCGCCGCTGCCCTGCGAAACCGCGTGCAGGCAGATGTAGACCGCGGCGTGCGCGACGTTGGCGGCGGCCGCGCGCTGATCCAGAGTGGAGTTGGTGTCGGCGTCGCGCAGCAGCGTGACGGCGAATCCGCGCTGCTCGAGTTCATGGCGGAGGATGCGCGCAAATCCGAGCGTGACGTCCTTTTCGGCGAGTGTGTCGGTGAGTGCGGAACCGCGTTCTTCGCCGCCGTGTGCGGGATCGACCACGGCCAGAAGGCGGCTGTTGCCCGAGTTGGTGGTGGGCGCCGGCAAGGCCGATGACGAATTCTGCGGCGCTGGTGTCGCGGCGCTGGGCGTAGCCGATGCAGGTTGAGCGGATGAAATGGCGATCGTTTTTCGGTCGCTGCTAAAGCTGGCCATCAGCGGCTCGCTGGCGCTCACGTCCAATTCGGCGTCGCCGTTGCCCTCGGAGTAACTGGCATGGGTGATGACCTTGTTGTCGAAAGAAATCGATTGGCTCCCCGGAGAGACGATGGGGTCGCGCTTGAAAATCATCCGCAGCTTGCCCGGTTCGGTGGCGATCGTGGGATTGACGGGCGCACTGAAGGTTAGAAACAGCCGGGGAGAGTTGGCTGCGTCCAGGCGGAAGCTGGGTTGAATGGCGACGTCGCCGACGAACAGGCGCCGCGCGCCTTCATGAAAATTCACGTGCCCTCCCAGAAAGCGCGGCAGCAACGCGCTCAGCGCGCTCAGCGGGACCAATCCGCGCGAGTTTTCAATTAGGAACGGCGCCGGGAAATCGGCATCGTGGCCGTGAATCTTCGCCCGCGTTTTTCCCGCGGTGAACTCGGCATCGACGGTGTCGAAGCGGAGCTTCCAGCGCTGTCCGTCGGACTGGCTGGTTACGCGGCCGAGCGGCTCCAGCAGTTCGAGCAGGCCGACATATTCGCGGCCGCCTCGATCCAGAACCGGGACACTGTACACCGCGACGGTGGAATATACGGAGACGTGCTTATCGCTATTGTCGGCCGAGGGCAATGCGGACAGAAACGTCACGCTAGTGAGCAGGACCGCTAAGACTTTCTTGATGATGGTTCCTGGCTCTCGGTTGTCAGTTCGCAGTGGGCTTTGGGTTGCTGAGAACTGGGAACTGGGAACTCGGAACTGCGTCTCGCTACTCCAGCGCATAAATCGTGAGGCCACTTAGCAGCTTAGGATAGAAGTCGGTGGATTTCTGGGGCAGAACCTCGCCGGCGAAAGCGATATCGCGAACCTGCTCCATGCGCACCGGATTCATCAGGAAAGCGGCCTGCGCCTTTCCGCTTTGCACCTGCGACAAGGCTTCGGCGGCCTCGCGACAATAAGAGACGTGCTCTTGATTGCGAATGGCTTCCGCGGAAATCTTCAGCGCGCCTTCCAGAAGGCACTTATGCAGTTGCACGACGTCGAGCGCCTGCTGGCGCAGCGAAAGCTTGCCGAACAAGGGCGTGCCGATGGCCTTGGACGTGTGCAGCAGGAACGCGCGATCGGCCGTGACCGCGAGCAAGGCTGTTCCCGCGTGACCTGCGTTCTTTAGAATGGCGGTCGCGCGCGCCGCATCGATGCCCGCGTCGACCTCTTCCACGTTGAAGAACTTCCGGGCCTCCTCCTGAAATTGTGCGGACGAAAAAGAGGGCAAACCGAAGACGAGGCGATGCGTGGGCAGAATGACCAGGCCAGGGCGATCGTTATCCGGACGATCCATATCGACGAAGGTCATCATCACCGAATCGTAAGGAACGGGAAGGCCCGAGCCCGTTTCGGCCGAAGCTTGCCGCTCGTTGCGATAGGCCAGGGCGGTCTCATAGCGATGATGGCCGTCGGCGATGATCAGTTTCTGGTCGCGCATGGCTGCCTGAACGGCGGAAATGGCCGCGCGATCGGCAATCCTCCAGACGCGGTGCAGGACGCCGTACTCGTCGGTGACCTCGATTTCAGGAGAGATGTTCGGAGATATGTCAGGGGCGGCGGCCGAATCGAGCATGGCATCGACCTTACCCGCTCCGGCATACAGCATAAAGATCTGGCCAAAGTGGGCGCGGGTGGCGCGCAGCAGGTCCATACGGTCGGCCTTGGGTTTGGCCAGGGTCTGCTCGTGCCGGAATATGACGTTCGCGGAATAGTTCTCGATCCGGCCGAGGGCGATGAAACCACGGCGCTCGGCTTGCGTCTGACTTCCTGGAAGCTTGAAGGTCTGGGAATAGCGGTAGATGGATGGCTCCGTATCCTGCCGCAAAACGGCCGTCTGCCGCCAGTTCTGGAAGGACGCCGCCGCCCGCGTATAGACGTTTTCGGCCTCGGTGTCGTCGGGCAGGCGTTTGCCGAGAATGATCCTTACCAGGTTGTAAGGGCTGGACTGGTAGTAGGCCTCCTGCATGGCCGGGGTGATTTTGTCGTAGGGCTGGGTGACAGCCCGCTGTACCGGGACTCGCTCAGGGTTATAGCGCCAGGCGCGAAATGGGGCAATGATTGCCATAAAAAGGGGAACGCAGAATTGTAGCAGGGACGGTTCGGTGCGGCCCGCGCGGGCGATGCAATTTACAGAAAAGGGAAAAACGTGCTCATCGAGACGTTGTTTCCGACCGCCCGCCGGATTTGCGCGTTTCCTGCGAAAAGGTGACAACAGCGGTTCGGGATTGTGCTACTATCCGGCTCAGAAGAGCTTGTTGCGGGCCGCCGTTGGGGTGCGGGTCGCCTCCCTCTACACTGCGGATTGGGTAGGGCCTATGTTGTCCGGCAAACAGTTTTCGGCTCGCGTCTCCTTCGTTGTGCTTCTGGTTTTTGCTTTGTGCAGCGCCCTCCCGCTTCTGGCCCAGATTTCGACCGACGATGTCCACGTGCAGCCTCGAGTGCAACCGTCTCCTCCAACGGAGTCTGCGAACGACCCGGCGCTCAAAACCAATACCAAGCCCTTAAAAGTGGACGTGAACATGGTGTTGGTGTCGGTCACCATCACCGATCCGCTCAACCGGCTGGTAACGGGACTCGATCGCGAGAACTTCAACGTTTTCGAAGGCAAAGACCAGCAGGAGATCAAAACGTTCTCCAGCGAAGACGCCCCGGTGTCGATCGGCGTGATTTTCGACATGAGCGGAAGCATGACCAGCAAGATCGATCGCGCCCGCGAAGCTGTGGTCGAGTTCTTCAAGACCGCCAACCCTCAAGATGAGTTCTTCATGATCACCTTCGCCGACAAGCCGGAGGAGATTGCCGACTTCACCAGTTCTGTCGATGACATCCAGGGTAGGCTTCTCTACACCATCCCCCGCGGCCGCACCGCGCTGCTCGACGCCATTTACCTCGGCGTGACCAAGATGCGCCAGGCCAAGTATCCGAAGAAGGCTTTGCTGATCATTTCCGACGGCGGTGACAACCACAGCCGCTACACGGAGGGCGAAATCCGTTCGATGGTCAAAGAGGCCGACGTTCTCATCTACGCCATCGGCATCTACGATCATTATTTTCCAACCGAGGAAGAACGGCTCGGCCCCACCCTGCTCGGCGACGTCACCGAACTGACCGGTGGCCGTGCTTTCACCATTGATAACCCGAACGACCTGGCGGACGTTTCCACAAAAATTGGCATCGAGTTGCGCAACCAATACGTCATCGGATACCGTCCTAAGAATCCTGGGCACGATGGCAAATGGCGTAAGATCAAAGTGAAACTCTTGCCGCCAAAAGGACTGCCTCCGCTCAAGGTCTACGCCAAGACGGGTTACTATGCGCCGACGGAATAACGCTTCGCTGCCGACCTTCCTCCTCCTTACGTCGCTATTTCTGACAGGCTTTCATGCGCGAGGCGGAGCGCAAAGTCAGCCGTCGGCGGCTCCGGGTTCCGTTGCAACCCAACCACCGGTAACGCAACCGCCAACGACCAATGACGCGCAGAGCGGGGATCCCGGCGAAAGCGGCGTCTTCGTTTTCCGCAAGCAAGTCGAAGAGGTTTTGCTCCATGCGACGGTCATCGACGACAAGCAGCATATCGTCACCAACCTCGCCAAAGGCGACTTCAGCGTCTTCGAGGACGGGCATCCTCAGACCATCACCTCATTTCAGCACGAAGACGTTCCCGTCGCGATGGGGATCGTGGTAGATAACTCGGGGTCGATGCGCGAGAAGCGTGCGAAGGTGAATGCCGCCGCGCTGAATCTGGTGCGGTCTTCAAACCCGAACGATGAGGTATTCATCGTCAACTTCAACGACGAGTTCTATCTTGACCAGGATTTCACTTCCAACATCAACAAGTTGAAAGAGGGGCTGGAAAAAATCGAGGCGCGCGGCGGTACTGCGCTTTACGATGCGGTGGTGGCGTCAGCCGATCACCTGAAGAAAGACTCGAAGCTGGAGAAGAAAGTCATTCTCGTGGTGACCGACGGCGAAGACAACGAGAGTTCTGAAACTCTCGAGCAAGCGGTACGCCGCCTCCAGGCGGATGGCGGACCGACCGTGTATGCCATTGGCATCCTCGAGAAGGAAGAGCACCCGAAACACGCCAAACGCGCTTTGCAGATCATGTCCGAGAGGACGGGCGGCATCGCTTTCTTTCCCCAAACGCTCGACGAAGTGGACGCCATCAGCCGCACCGTGGCGCACGACATTCGCGTTCAGTACACCATTGGATATAAGCCGACGACGCCGAAAGCCCAGGGAGGCTATCGTCAAGTCAAGGTGGAAGCCCGCGCCCACGGCTACGGCAAGCTGAGCGTCCGCACGAAAAGCGGGTACTACGCTGGAGGCGAGCCAACTTCCGGGGCGCAGTAGAGTCTTTTTGTGGGTTGTTATCCCGAGCGCAGCTCCGAGCGCCGCGAGAGACCCATAACGATTGTCATCCCGAGCGCAGCGAGGGATCTGCATTTTGCGGCGCACTGCAAGATCCCCCGCTGCGCTCGACATGACAATAGTTTAGCCCCACGAAATCCCGGCATTGACGCTGCCCCTTCCCGTTCCTTACTCTGATAGCGTGCCTACCATAACCGCAACCTCGCGCCTGCGCGTCAGCGACGACATCTCCAAACTGGTCGGCGAGACGCCGATGCTGCAAATGAAGAAGCTGGCCCCGCCCGGGTCGGCCGACATTTTTGCCAAGCTCGAATACCTGAACCCGGGCGGCAGCGTGAAAGACCGCGCTGCCATTGGCTTGATCGCGCGCGCCGAACGCGAAGGCAAACTGAAACGCGGAGGCACGGTCATCGAAGCCACCGCCGGCAATACCGGCATCGGCCTCGCTTTGATCGGCGTGAGCCGCGGCTACAAGGTGCGTTTGTTTGTCCCGGAGAAATTTTCAGAAGAAAAGGTCATCATCATGCGCGCCCTCGGCGCCGAGGTGACCCGCACTCCGGAGGCCGAGGGCATGCAAGGCGCGATCGATCGTGCCAAGGCTCTTGCGGCAACCGACCCTTCGGCCTTCATGGCCGCGCAGTTTGAGAATCCCGCCAACCCCGATTACCACTACGAAACCACCGCCCACGAAATCTTCGAGCAAATGGAAGGCCGCATTGACGCCATCACAGTAGGCAGCGGCACCGCGGGAACGTTTACCGGCATCGCGCGATTTCTGAAAGAGCGTCTGCCGCGCGTTCACACCGTGCTGGTCGAAACCGAAGGCTCGGTCTATGCCGGAGGCCAACCCGGCCCCCACAAGGTGGAAGGGATTGGGTCCAGCTTCATCCCGAAGAATTTCGATCGCACTGTTTGCGATGAAGTAATGATGGTCACCGACGTAGAGGCCTTTGCCATGGTCAAAGAGTTAGCCGTGCGCGAAGGCGTATTAGGAGGCTCAAGTTCCGGCGCCAATGTCTACGCCGCCGTGCAAATTGCGAAACGCCTCGGAGCAGGGAAGCGCGTAGTCACGCTGATTCCCGATTCCGCCGAGCGTTATCTATCGAAAAAGATTTTTGAAGGCGGAATCTAGAGCAGTTAAATAGTTACTGTAAGCCGCGATTGGGTTTTGGGAAGGGCACGGCTTCAGCCGTGCCGCTACTGGCCCGTAGAGTCGAGGGCTTTAGCCCCTGAGGCCGGACGGCCTGCCCAGAAAACCATTTATGAGACCAGTCCTAGTCGTCCGCGGGCGGTCCATGCGTTAGCCAGCGACCTCGCCCATCCAACCCAGCCACGATCCCGCTCAAGTGTTTGCAAACCCTAGCATGACCATTACGGTCGCACGTGATCAGCATCACATCACTGCGGTACAGCAGAGTGCCAGAATGCCTAGAGGTGGGTATCTGCTTGACTCACCAGACCACAATCCCTAGTATGCGGGGATGGAAGACTATCCTCGGAACCTGAAGGAGTTCGATGTCCGCTTCCGGAGTGAGGAGGCCTGCCGAGAGTATCTGTTGCAACTGCGTTGGCCGGATGGCTTTCGTTGTCCACGCTGCGGGTGCCGAGAGAGTTCGCCGGTTAGAGCGGTACTGCTGCGCTGTCGTGACTGTCGACATCAAACCTCGGTGACGGCGGGGACGATTTTTCAGGACACCCGCACTTCTCTGCGGTTGTGGTTTCAAGCCATATGGTGGGTGGTCAGTCAGAAGAACGGTGTCAGCGCGTTGGGGCTGCAACGAGTGCTGGGTCTGAAGAGCTATGAGACGGCCTGGACGTGGCTGCATAAATTGCGCCGCGCCATGGTGAGGCCGGGGCGCGATCTGCTCACCGGCCGGGTCGAGGTGGACGAATGCTATCTGGGTGGGTTGGAGGAGGGGCTGCCAGGGCGGCTCAACTTGAAGAAAGCACTGATTGTGGTTGCTGCCCAAGAGGATGGGCCTGGGATCGGCCGGATTCGTATGCGCCAGATTCTAGACGCTTCGGCGAAAAGCCTGGTGCCTTTTGTGCGGGACTCCGTCTTACCGGGTAGCGTCATCCACACCGATGGGTGGCTGGGATACCTACCTCTGGAGAGCCAAGGCTATCGGCACGATGTCACCTTCTTGCAAGGCAAAAAGAAAACTCCCTCGGAGTTGATGCCGCGGGTCCACCGCGTGATCTCCCTGCTCAAACGGTGGCTGATGGGAACCCACCAGGGGGCAGTCAGCCATAAGCATCTCGATTACTACCTGGACGAGTTTACGTTCCGATTCAATCGGCGGAGATCAAAAAGCCGCGGCAAGCTCTTCTTCCGCCTCGTGCAGCAAGCGTTGGTAGTCGAGCCTGTTCCCCTGGCTCGGATCCTTCACCCCGGAGTTAAAACCAACCCGAAACCACAATCTGTAGGGGTTGGGTGAGTGAAGCAGATACCCATCATCTTTGTTTATCACTTAACTTGGACCTTGTAACTTTGAGAAATCTAGGATCCGGATTGTGGTTTTGCTTTTGCTTTTGCTTTTGGGGTTGCCCTGCTCTTTGGTCGAAATTCTCGGAGTCCAAGAGGTATCCATCGGAGTCCAAGAGGTATCCATAAAGCTCTTGGGGTTGGGGTTGCTCTTGGTTTGTCTTTGGTCCCAAAGGCGAAGCAGACGACGAGCGAAGCGAGTGGTTTTGTTCTTTTTTAAGGTTTACGACGCGACCGAGCGAAGGCGAAGCCGAAGCGTCCGAGCGAAGCGAGGCGGTACTATCTGTAGTACCGTCTAAAGTCAACACCCTAAAGTCAACACCCTTCACGGACACTATGTCCGGAGGCACCGTACGGCAAGTGTCCGGAGGCTTTGAGGGCAAATGTCCGCAGGCACCGTCCAAAATGTCCGGAGGCACCGTTGCTATTTCTGTGTCAATACAACGAGATACATCTTTAGCACTCTCAACGGTACCCTCCGGACAATCTGTCATGTGGTGCTGTTTGGGTTGATTGGTTTTAGAGAATGTTCCCGTGTTAGATTTGCCTGCTTTTCTCTTTGGTCGCGCTGCCCCATCCTTACGCAAATGGGCGATTACCACTTCTTCAATAACATGATATTCCTTATGTGGGGTACCATAACTATCTCGCCATTCTCTGGTCTTAATCACTGTATCCTGCTCTAATTGCTTGATCGATGATCTTGTTTTGGGGTTTGTTTGGCTACTTGGGCTGCTTTGGCCTGAAGCTCTTTGATTCTTTTTATCGCTAATTGGTTCTGTTGGCTTCTTTCCGATGCCTTTACGCCAAAGAGTCTGAATGGAGTGTTTCGGCGGCTTGGGACCGCTGTACGGTCTTGCTTTGGCGGCGGCACACTGTTCACGGTGCCAAGTGCAGTCAACACACAGGCAGGACCGTGTCTTGTCCCGTTCGTGCAGCCTGACCGTCCGCATGCGGCGATCAACGTACTTGCTGAATCTTCCCATGTCTCACTCCGCGTCTTCGTGTTCAAAACCACCAGTGGAAGCGGATGCGGCTTTGGCGAAGCGGACCGATCCCATGACTTCGATAATCAAGTCAACAAACTCCTGCTTGGTCACTCGGCGGATATTGGCGCAGCAGAAACGCAAGGCGCCTGTGAAGTGTTCTTGTGTTGCGCCAATACAGCTTCCACTCGTCGCTTGCCAGTTCCCAAACGCCGTTCTTGCAGTATTCGCGGAAGTAGGTTTTCAGGTTGTGCGCTTCCAGTTCGGTCTCGGTCAAGGTGCAATCGAACTTATCAGGGATGGGACGGGGATAGCTTTTCTTGGCTTTCTGGACCGCGAACCAAGCCATGCACAGGTCATAGTTGGTCTGCCAGTTATCCACGAACACCTGAAAGCGCTTCCAGACCATCTTGGCTGATTTCTCCCGGTGGTTTAGCGTGATGTCCAGAATGGCTTCAACCACGTCGTAGCCGTGCTGTCGGATCAAGTCTGTTGCCAAGAACAGATCATCTTTCGTGAATGGCTGTCCGGTACGCTTGCGCCAGAGGTCGTTCAATGCCGGACAGCTCCAGTGAATAATCTGGTTTTGCTGTTGTTCTGGTACAGCACGAGAGTCTTCAAGAGATTCGGTTTGAGAATTACACGATGTAGATGATGAGCGAAGCGAATCATCGGTTCCCTCACTCACTCTCTCACTCTGTTCTTGAGGTTTGCTTGTATTTGGCTTCTCGGTATCAGCTTCTGGTGTATGTACTTCAGGTGGGGGAAGATTTGCGGGATAGCCTATCCCCTGTTCTGCGGGAGGTATCCCCCCTATTTCGCGGGAGGTATCCCCCGCGATTTGCGGGATACACCACTTCTCTCCCATACTGGAAAGTGATCCGTTTCCACGGTAGCGCTGTGCGCTGGTGAACCATTTCTTGGATCGTAATCCCTGCTTGGCACGCGCTAGAGTTGTATCCGCGATCCCTGTTTCTTGCATCAGGAGTTCGTTTGACGGAAAAGCTTCTTTATTGGAATCGCTGTGCAGGACGACCGCCAGCCAGACTTTCAATTCGTTGCCTGTGAGTTCGTGTAGACGATCCCGCAAACTGACGGGGATCATCTTGAATGGTGCGATTGATTTCTTCATTACTGTTCTCTTCTGCTTACTGTTCTCTAGCGCTGGTGAGACGCTGGTGGTAGCGACTTTGGGGACTGGCGGAACAGTAAGACTGGAGAAAGCCAGTCCCCACGCTTATCTCTTTCGAGATCACCAACTACCTAATACTGGCAATCGACAAATTTATATCACTCATATGACCCTGTTTCATTCTGACCCTGTTTCGTCTGCTGAAGACGGCTGAGACACCCTGTTATGGGGTGGGTAAGGGTCAACCAACCCACCCCCCAAGGTAATCTGTTTGCACAGACCCAGCAGTTTATAAATACTGCCGCACGGCAAATTCGTCGATTATCAATTCGCACATAATTCCTGCGATTCGGGCGATCTGACCAATACGCCCAATCCCCTACCTAAAGAATGATTGGAAATTCGATTTTCTTCTCCCAATTAGCAGATTGGCAAAGCCACATTCCCAATTTTGGTGGAATGTTAGCGACGGGAAATCGCCAGTTACTTGTGTAAATGTAATTTGAGACCCTTCTTTAGGGTGCAGACTTGAGCCGGTACCAGGAAATCAAAAGATCGACCGCTGAGGTGGGCATACGCGTGGTAAAGAAAGCCAGCACGCAAAAAGCACATGCTGCAATCCGGGATTTTATTGTGGCAAATCCGATCATGAGCTACCAGCAGATTGCGGATTATCTGGGATGCTCCCGGTGGCTTGTTTACCAGGTGGCCGTGGAATTCAACATCAGACGAGTTCGGGGCGCTGGATCTCCGCCTCGACTCCAGAGGAATAGATGAAGAAGAAATATTTTGGCTGGGAGGAAGCATTTGCAGCGATTTGGAAGGATGCCGACAGCGACGGATTTTGGAACGGCGACGTTGCCAGCCTGGCGCAGGAGTTTGGAGTGTCCGAAGACGCTGCTGAGTCAGTTCTCTACGATCTTTGCGAACGGCGCTTGATCGAGAAGATTCATCCGGACAAGTACATAATCGTTTAGTGGCGTGAGCGGGATGAACAGGAACCTAAAGGGCTTGGACGCCCGTCACTACGACTTCACCACCTTGAGGTACAACCACAGTTCCTTTAGCCGGTCTGGATGGCTGCTCTGCAACCTTCTCTTTTTCCTTGTTCATTTCCGCAACAATGGTTTCCATCTCCACAGCTCGCACGTAGGCCCATATACTCTCTGAATCTTGGTCATGTCCGAGTAGGTCTCTCACCGTTGGGATGTCATAGCCGCACCCGCCCAACCATTTTGGGCGCAGCCATTCAGTCGCCCGGGTAGCCCTGAACGTCTTCAGATCAAATTTACCTAGGCCAACGCGCTTTGCAATCGTCTGGATCTTATCCCACGGATGCGTGTCAGGGAGCCCGGTGCGAGTACAAAACACGAGCCGGGAGTTATGCTGACTCGAATTCTTCATGTGGGTGACGATCCGCTGCATCAATTCTTTGGTGATTGGAACGTTGCGCTCGCTGTTCGCCTTCGCCTTGAACTTGTATAAAACCTCCCCGCTTTCGTCGTAGCGGGTTTTCGATTGCACTCGTAGCATCTGCTGTTCCACCAAAACATCGTCTTTTTCAAGATAGATCAGTTCATTCTTGCGAAACGCAGGTTCGTAAAGCGTGAGGTACCGAAGCTCTTCATCCGGCTTGCAGGCTTTAAAGAAGGCTTCGATTTGAGACTTTGTGTAGATTTTCGGAGGACCGTTTGGTTTCATTTTCCCCAAATCCGACTTCTTGATAGGACCCTTGCCATCTGCCAGCCCCAAGGTAACTTTTACGAATTTATTGACGCGCATCGCTTTCCAATCAGCCGTGAGTCTGGAGTTTTCCTTGGACTCAGCATGTTTTCGAAATGCCATCACGTGATCGTGGTCGATCTCATCCATATGAGTGAAAGCTGTCCAGTGCTGGAACTGGCGCAGTACCTGCCTATACGCTTTGAGGGTTTGCGCGTCCTGTGAGGTTTCCACCCGTTGCAGGTAGCGTTCGATGGAACCCGCGATGGTCTTGCGCTCATTCTGTAGAAGCGGATCAGGACGCTTGAAGCCGTCAGCGTTGTCTTCCAGGTGCCGTTCTTTAGCGCGTGCAGACTTGACGGCGGATTCGAACGTTTTCGCCTTGACCTTCGTTTCCCGTTTCTTTCCGTTTTCAGTCCAGACCAAGTAAAACTTGCCCTTTCGTTCCGCTTCGGCAGGTTTCAACTTGCCTTCAGGGATCGGAATCTTCGGAGTCCATACCCATCGCTCATCGGCGGTCTTGATTCTTTCCCTGATGCTTACAGTGGTGTTTGCCATACCCTCTAATACTCACTTTTCGAGGTACAGCAACGATTCTTTGGGACAAATTTGGGACAAGTATTTCGGCAGGCTGGAACCTTGCTGAATTCAACAGCTTAGAAAGGTTTGGTAGCGCTACCGGGAATCGAACCCGGGTTTGAAGATTGAGAATCTTCCGTCCTAACCCCTAGACGATAGCGCCACTTGGGGGATTGCAGCGAATCCCGATTATAACAAAGGTTGCTCGCGCCCAACCGGGTTGGCTGTCCCGGAAACGCGGCTTCCGAAAACGGCGACGCAAGGCCTGGGGAAGGTTTAAGTGGCACTTCTGGCCGTTG
>Ga0302194_10001222_pt1 | contig 16353 bp, 9 predicted proteins | sample II_Bog_N1_1_FD_200227 | JGI IMG/M metagenome (GOLD analysis project Ga0302194, IMG submission 200227) | Peat permafrost microbial communities from Stordalen Mire near Abisko, Sweden - II_Bog_N1_1 | ecosystem: Environmental > Terrestrial > Soil > Wetlands > Peat | place: Sweden: Abisko, Stordalen...
GTTATCTTCGCCAATAACCCGTACAAGGCTTCGACTCAGGCCATCTACGAGGCACTGTCTCCGCTGCTGAAGCTTCGCGAGGAACAGGCGGGAGGCAATCACAAGGCCGGCGGACGTTATTGCGAGTATCTCGGTCCAGACGCCTACAGGCAGGGCGAGACCAAACAGGATTTTCTGATGCGTCACAAGGTCGGGCCCGGACCTGTGGATACGGATGTGATTCCGTATTACCTGCTGATTGTGGGCGACCCGGAAACGATTCCGTTTCGCTTTCAATATCAGTTGGACGTGCAATTTGCGGTGGGACGGATTTACTTAGACACGCTGGCGGAGTACGCGGCTTATGCGCAGTCCGTGGTTGCATCGGAGAGCGGCACTCTTGCATTGCCGAGGCGGGCAGCCATTTTTGCAACAGCCAACGATGGGGACGCCGCAACGAAGATGAGCCTTGAGCAACTGGCCAGGCCACTTGCGGAATGGGCTGAGAAACCTGCGACCACCAAGCAGCCATGGGTAGTGCAGAAGTATCTTGGAAACGAAGCTACCAAGGCGCGGCTAACTCGGTTGCTTGGCGACGAAGCGCCGGCATTTCTGTTCACGGCCAGTCACGGCATGATGTATGACAGCGGCGATCCGCGCCAGTTTGCGCAGCAGGGAGCGCTGCTTTGCCAGGATTGGCCGGGGCCGGAGTTTGAGGGACCTACTCCGAATAGCTTCTTTTTTGGCGGCGACGATGTTGCCGCGGATGCAAAGATATTTGGCACTATTGCCATGCACTTTGCCTGTTTTGGCGCGGGCACGCCGCACTACAGCGATTTTTCGCCGCCAGGGCAGCCGCCTGCGATGGCGCCGAAGAGCTTTCTTGGCAGGCTGCCGCAGAAGCTGATTGGGCACCCGCGCGGCGGGGCTCTGGCCGTGATTGGCCATGTGGAGCGCGCCTGGGGCTGCTCGTTCTCGTGGGATGACGCCGGGAGCCAGACCGAAGTTTTCAAGAGCACGATCAAGTACCTGATGGAAGGCTATCCGGTGGGGTCGGCGCTGGAGTTTTTCAACGGACGGTACGCGGAGCTTTCTTCCGATTTATCAAGCCAAATAGAAGAAGTGAACAATGGCAGGGATGTCGATCCTTACCTACTATCGAGCCTTTGGACCGCTAACAACGATGCACGCAGTTACTCGGTGATTGGAGACCCGGCGGTAAGGCTTTGGCTTGTCGAAGAGAGGAAGCCGGAAAGCCGCCCAGTATTGGAGACGATTACGATGCCGGATATTCAAGTGCAAGCCGCTGCGCCGGAAAAGCCCGCGCCTGCGGCTCAACCTGTGGCGCAGAGTACTGACTTTGCCGAACCGCAGCAACCGGCATCGGGACAGCCGGGCTCCGCGCGATTCAACGCCGCGATGGTGGACTACGCCTGGGGAGACTCGGCCAAAGCTGCCGCCAGCTCACTGAAGGATGCCGCGCAAACGATTGGCGCATGGCTTGCGGAGTCGTTTCAGACAGTCACAAGTGTGCAGGTGAGCACTTATGTGAGCGATAACATCGACGATGTAACTTACGACGGCGGGAAGTTTACGGGCGCCAAGCTGCGCGCGATGACGATCGCCAGCCTCGACGGCAATACCAAGGTGTGCGTGCCGGAGCAGCAGGGAACGGTTGATGACGCGCTGTGGAAGATACACTCGGACACCTTCGACAAGGCGCTGGCTAACCGCGTGGAGATGCTGAAGACCGCGGCGGCGGCTATCGCGAGCCTGGTGCCTGGAGGAAAGCTGCTTTGACGGTCGCGGACGCCCGGATCGAGACGATTTTGCTGTTACGGGACGAGATTGACGGCATCGACCGGGCTGCGCGCCAGCCTGCCGCTTTGGGGCAGGGTAACTCAATGAGTTACTCGTTCGGGCCTTTTTCAGGCTCGCTTTTTCCGGAGCAACATAAGTTGGCGGAGATTCTGTCGGATGTGGTTGCTACCGTAAAGCGAGTGTGCGCGCGGCTGGCTCCCACAGCTACTGTTGAAACGGCAGAGGACGGCGTAACCGCACGCACTATGATTCATTTCAATGGTCGCGCCGCTTCAGTTTGGGTTGGCGCGCCATCGCAGCAGGTAGCCAGTGCGCACATCGCTTCGCTTGAGAAGACGCTGAGGTTGCGAACCGCCGTGGCCGGGGCTGTTCTTTCCGCCGGAAGCGCGATCGTCTCCATATCCATGGCTGTGGCTAACCCGCTGATGTTGCTGAGTGCGTGGTCTTCCGCCAAGGCGCTGAAGCTCGCGCTGGATCGACTTGCAGCGGCGGTTGAGGCGACGTGAGGGCGGACGTATCTTGTAAGAAAGGACTCCGATCGATGTTGAGCCGATACGCCGACCTTGAGATCGTGTTCCGCAGGCGGGACGAACGATCGTATGGATTGAGTTTTCGCTATAGCAGCCCGAACGACGAGGCTGTTCATCCGGCGCGAACGGAGCCGACGATCGCGCTCGATCTCTCCGCACTGGGCGGCGACGATCCGCAGGCTTATTCCGAGACGCTGAGCCGGGCATTTTTCACGCCGGAGGTGAAGGCGGAATTTCTTACGTTTCGCGATATAACTCAGCGTAGCGGATTGAACTTGAGGGTTCGTCTCTCCATCGATCTCACAGTCCCGGAACTGCATGGCGTTCACTGGGAGACGCTTCGCGATCCCGACCTGCCGGCAGGCCAGGAGAATGCGCCGCTGTTCATGGGCGAGAAAACTGTCGTATCCCGCTTCTTGAGCAGCGGGGACTGGCGGCCTGTTCGCCTGAGTGCCAGGGCCAAGCTGCGGGCGCTGGTTGTGGTTGCAAACCCAAGCACGTCGAGCAGCTATAACCTGAGCGAAATCGATGTGCCGGATGAGACAAGTCGAATCACCGAAGCGATGGCCGGCATTGAGATTGTGCGGTTTCAAACCGAAGGCGCAGTGCCGCTTGCGAAGCTGGCCGAAACGCTTCGCCAGGGCTTCGACATACTCTACCTGGTTTGCCACGGCAGGATGCAGGGCCAGGAACCGTTTCTCTATCTGGACGAGGGGCCGGCGACACCGGGGATCGACCTGGTGCAGGCGATTCGCGAGATGGACAAGCGCCCGCGGATGGTTGTGCTGGTGTCGTGCCAGAGCGCGGGCAAGTGTGGCGTGGCGCTTGCGGGGCTGGGGCCGCGGCTGGTTGATGCAGGCATTCCGGCGGTGATCGCGATGCAGGGCAACATTTTTGTATCGACGGCCGCGAGCTTCATGAAGCGCTTCTTCACCGAGCTGCTTTGCGATGGACAGATCGATCGAGCCATGTCGCTGGCACGCGGCGAGGTGCGGAAGACCGACGACTACTGGATGCCGGTGCTTTTCCTGCGACTGCGCGACGGACGCATATGGTACGAGCCCGGATTTGGCGGCAGCAGCAAAGAGGAATTCGATAACTGGGAGTCGATCTGCATCAAGGTGCGGGAAGGGAGATTCTTTCCCATTCTTGGCCCAGAGATAGGCGATGAGTTATTCGGCGCCACGCAAGAACAATCAGATCGGCTGGCGGAGAAGTATCAATTTCCGCTGGCTGCGCACGAGCGCTCGAACCTGGCCAAGGTTACGCAATTCATCAGCGTGGATAAGGGCAGGGAGCATGCATGCGAGGCGCTCGCAATCGATTTTGTGAAGCGGCTGGGAGGAGTTGATCCTGGCGAGTTGCCTGGGCGGTTACAGGGCGCAGTTGAGGGATGCCGTGCAAATCCAGGCAATGCTTACAAGCTGCTTAGCGCAAAGGAGCTATCCGCGCCTATCTATCTGAATGCGAGTTACGAAACCATGCTGCTGCGGGTTTTGAAAGCGGAGGGGAAGAACCCGGAACCTGTTTTCGGCGCCTGGCGCGGCGCGGAGGTGGTGCAGAAGCCGCAACCGAAGTCGCCGATTCCAACCACTGAGTGCCCATGGGTTTACCACATCTTTGGAGTTTTCGGAAAGCCCGACTCCATGGTGCTGACCGAGGACGATTTCTTCGACTACCTGATAGCATCTTCGCAACTGAAGTTATTGCTGCCCGCCCTGGTGAGCAAACTGATGGAGAGTTCGCTGGTGTTTCTCGGGTTCCGTTTGGACGACTGGAGGTTTCGCGTTTTGTTTCGCCTTATCGTGACACAGCAAGGCGCGGCAGCGTTGAGCGGCAGGTGCCACGTGGGCGTCCAGATAAATCCCGGCGAGCAAAGTGTGGCCGATGTGAATCGCGCGATTAAGTACATAACAAAGTATTTTCAGGGAGGTAACAGCAGTAACGCGCCCAGTATCTCCATATATTGGGGAAGCCCTGCCGACTTTCTGCGGCAGTTACAAAAGCAGATGGTTGAGACCGCCGGGCAGGCCGGCGCCAAAGTTATAGAGAGGGATCCGGATGACTGGCCCTGAGCGAGTGGACGAAATGCCGCCGAATCCCTTTGTAGGCCCGCGGCCCATCGAGAAGGGTCAGCCAATCTTCGGGCGCGACCTGGAGATTGCGCAGCTCTACGACCTGCTCTACGCCGAGCGGATCGTTCTGCTTTACTCGCCGTCCGGCGCGGGCAAGAGCTCTCTTGTCCAGGCAGGGCTGATTTCGCGGCTGGCGCAGCAGTTCGACGTGTGGAAGCCGGTGCGTGTAAACCTGGAGCCGGAAACGGACGCCCATGGCGTGAATCGCTATGTCCGCAGTTGCATCTTTGGGTTCGAGGCGGGGGTTCCGAAGCGGTTGCAACGCGAGGAGAAAAGCCTTTCCTCCCAGACGCTGCAAGACTATGTGGCGGGGCGTCCGCAACGGCCTTCCGCGCCCAAGAACATTGTGATGATCTTCGACCAGTTCGAAGAGGTGCTCACCGCTGATCCGTTTGGAGTGGAGGCCAAGAAGGAATTCTTTTCGCAGTTGGGGAAGCTGCTCCAGGATAACCCAAGCATCTGGGCGCTGTTCGTGATCCGCGAGGACTATCTCGCTCCGTTCGACCCGTATGCGGAGCAGCTTCCGACGCACCTGAAAAACCGCTTTCGCCTCGATCTTCTGGGAACGAAAGCGGCACAGGAAACGATTGACAGGACGGTGGAATCCGCAGGCCGCAGTTTTGCGCCCCAGGCGCTGGGCAGGATTGTCGCCGACCTGGCCACGATGCAGGTGCAGCAAACGGGAGGCAAATTCAAGAGCGAACCAGGCCGGTATATCGAGCCGCTCCAACTACAGGTAGTTTGCCGCAACCTGTGGGAGCGAATGGCGCCTGACCGCAAGGTGATTGAAGATGAGGACATCGACTCGTTTGGGGATGTTACCAGCGCGCTGGCCGAATACTACGACGGCGAAGTGAAAAGGGCGACCGGCGCCGTGGAGCGAGTGGAGGGGACCTTTCGCGAGTGGATCGGCGGCAACGAGCGCATGGAGCGCTCGATTCGGGAATGGGTGGGCGGAATGCTGATTACGCGGGGAAATACCCGCGGGCAGGTTCTGCTGGAGGCGGGCGAGAGTGGAGGGCTCGACAACACGCTTGTCGAGCGCCTGATTCAGGCCCACCTGGTGCGCGGGGAACAGCGAGCGGGAGCCACATGGTTTGAACTCTCCCATGATCGGTTGATCAAGCCGGTGCAGGAAAATAACAGTACGTGGTTAGAACTGCACTTGAGCGAACTGCAGAAGACAGCTTCTGTTTGGAAAGAGCAAGGCAAGCCGGAAGGTTTGCTGTTTCTTGGCAAGAGCCTGAAGAAGGCGAGAGCGTGGGCAAGAAAGAACCATCCATTGACGACGGAAGAGAACGAGTTTCTGGCAGCCTCGGCAACCAGGAATCTGAGGAGACAGACCCAGATTGCCGCCTTTTGTACCGTGGCGGTGTTAGGAGTGGCGGCCGTTGCGATGGCGGTGTGGGCCCAACTTGAACTCTCCAAGGCACGGCGGGCAACCGCGGCGACTTACATGGCAAGCGCAGAGTCCGCGATTGAACAACATCAGGCTGCCGGGCTGGCGCTGGCGTATTTCGCAGAAGCATACAAATATGCTCCGGATTCGGTCAAGACGCACGCATGGATGACCACCTTACTAACGGAGAAAAAATGGTGGCTGCCGAAGCTTTCCTTCGATCGGGCGGAGGTGAGTTCTGGCGATCTGAGCAGGGATGGGCGGTTGGCGGCGATTGGATTGAAAGATGGGACGGTGCAGCTCTTTGACGCGGACTCGGGAAAGCTGCTCAAAACGCTCAATGGGAACGGCCGCCTGACTTATCTCTTCTTCGACTTCACTGGAAGGCGCCTGATGGTCGTCTCAGGTCATTCGGCGCAGGTTTGGGACACCGGAACCTTTAAGCCGCTGGGCAAATTCGAGCATTCGAGCGATATCTATTTCGCTAACCTGAGTTGGGACGGCAATCTGGCGGCGACAATCTCCAACTACACCGCCGTGATCTGGGACGCTTCAACAGGCAAGCAGGTGGGAGCGACCCTTGCGCATGAGCAACTCATCAACTCACTTACTTTCAGCCATGACGAGAAGCTTGTTCTCACGGCATCGAACGATGGAACCGCAAAGGTGTGGAATGCAGCGACGGGTGCGCTGGTTGCATCCACGCCGAAAGAATCGAATTGGATCAACACCGCCAGCTTTAGTTGGGACGACCGCTTTTTTGTCACTGCCACCAGTGGAGGAGCCAACGCAAGAGTCGAGGTATGGGCAACCCCGCCGCGGAATGACGCCAACCTGAGACTCATGAGCACGCTGAAGCACAAGGACGATGTGCAAAATGCTGAATTCAGCCCCACGGATAGCAACACGGTTGTGACCGCGTCCTATGACACCACAGCTGCGATTTGGCATTGGACCAAGTGCGATCAGCGGGACGGCGCAAACGAAGACGCATGCGAAGATTTGCCAAAGCTCTTGCAGCACGACGATGCCCTTCAGCAGGCTATTTTCAGCGATGACGGCACGCGGATCGTGACCCAGTCGCTTGACAATCGAGTTCAGGTTTGGGATGCGGCGACAGGCCATCCCATCGGCGGCCGGATACCGCATCGGGGCAACGTGAACAGCGTCGGAATCAGCCGCGACGGTGGGAGGATTTTGACTTCGTCCGAAGGCGCGGGGGCTCAGGTTTGGGAACTTGACGATCCCGGGATTGAGTCCGGAAAGCCGATTGAGCCGAAAGGATTCGTGGCTCTTGGACTGGTTGAGACCCCGGATGGTCTGCGCGTGGTTGGGACCGAAGGGGGAAACTTCAGACTGCTGGACGATACTGGCGCTTATGTCCTCACCGCGCTCCCAGTCGGCGATTCGGATTCGCAGGTTATTGCCAATTCATTCGGAAACCCTGGCGATGGATGCTGGCGTGTGCTGCGGTATAAGGCGATCTATCAGCCGGATGGAAAGACTCTGGCCGGCTATAACGATGCTCAGGTTTGGGACTTCAGGACCGGCAAGCCGATCGGGCCTGCTTTGTCTGGGTCCGGGCTGATCGATCTCTCTCCGGATGGAAAGCGCATTTTGGTTTCGAGCGGCAATACAGACAGCATCTTCGACGCAACCACCGGCATGGCCCAGGGCTATTTCAAGCACGATGGAATTGTGGGACATAGCTTCAGTCCCGATGGCTCCAGAGTGATTAGCGAATACTCCTGGGGCGCGCAATTATGGAATGCCGTTTCCGGCAAGCCCATTGGGAATGAGATTAAGCATGGTGGCGCAGTGAACGACGCGGAGTTTAGCGCGGACGGAAAGCGCGTTGCTACCGCATCCGACGACCGTACATCTCAGGTTTGGGATGCTTTTACCAGCGAGCCAATCGGCAGTCCGCTGCAGCACGCGGGAACCGTCGTCAGTGCGCAGTTCAGCCCCGACCCAGGGGGGAAATATGTGATGACTGAAGTAAAGAACGGTTTGAGTCAGGGCCTAATGCAAGTATGGGAGGTGAAGACCGGAAGAAGAATAGGCGCCCCCATCCATATTGCCAACACCCGCGCCGCGCCATATTTCAGCCCGGATGGCAACATGATTGTGACCTCGAACTTAGCGAGCGCGCAGCTTTGGGACACAAAAACAGGCAAACCTATTGGGGAACCGATCGGGTTGGGCGAAGACGTCTACGCCGCGTCGTTCAGCACGGATGGACGAGAGATTGAAGTCACCGCCCGAACCGTTAGCGGTAGCGGCTACTACAGGATGCATATTTTTCGCTTTGCTCCGGCCCCGGGAAATACCAAAGACAGTAAACTGCTGGCGCCACTGGCCGATGCGGTTGGCGGATACTCGGTCGACGAAAAAACCGGCGCGGCCGATGTGATTGGCCCTGACAAGAGATTCGCAACCCTCCAGCAGTTGCGAAAAGAATACAAGATCCCAGACAAAGAGGGCATTTTACATTTTTTTGGTGAACAGCTCACCGCACCCTTGCCGGATAAGCACTGATATAGGAGCGAGCCCGACCAGGATCGCCTCGGCGACATCCGCCTCAAGCCTGGCCCGTGTACCGGATTTCAATCAGGGTTATGTCGTCCTGCGCCGGGTTGGGCGCCTGATACCTCACCACATACTCCAATATTCCGTCGATATCCCGCTGCTGGGCAATTGTGCTGAATCCCTGGTCGCCAAGCCCCTCGCCGGCGCTGTTCTCGGCCTCGGTTATGCCGTCGGTGGTGAGGAGGACCCGCTCTCCGGGGTTCAGTGAGTCATGCGCTGAGTTATAGGTTGCTCCACTCACAAGTCCCACGACAGTATTAAACTCTTCCAAACGCCGGACCTCCGTGCCCAGGATGACGACAGGCTGAATGTGGCCACAGTTCATGTACTCGACGCGTCCGTCGGGAAACAGGCGCAACATGATCATGGTCGCGTACTTTCCCACGTCGCGCGAGCATAGAAAGCGATTGACCATTGCCGCAATATCAGGCAGGCTTTGCCGCGCAAGCAACTGGGTGTGAATGATGCCCTGCAGTGTGGCCGCCACGATTGCGGCCGGAACGCCTTTTCCGGAAACGTCGACAACGGTGACGCATACGGAGTCGTCGAGCGCCGCAACGTCGTAAAAATCCCCACCGATGGCCAGGCACGGCACGCTTCTGGCTTGCAGCGCCGCATAGTTCAGCACCGGCAGGACAATGGACATCAAGCCGCTGTGAATCCTGGCCGCTACGGCAAGCTCCTCGCGCGCCTGGCGGGCCTGCTGTTCGGCTTTTGCGAGCAATGCATTGTGCAGCAGCGCCGAGGCTTCGATGGCGATTGTGTCCAGCACCTGATGGTCGACCGCGGACAGGAAGCCTGGCCCAATCTGGCTGTCAAGGTAGAGCAGCCCAAGCAACTGCGCCGTTGCTCCGGTTGAAGCGCGCTTGCGAAGCGGAATGCAGTAGATACTGCGAATCTTGTTCGCCATCACGCTTGACCATTCCGATGCGCGGTCGTCGGTAAGTGTGTCGCTTACTGAAAACTTCACTTCGCTTTCGATGGCCTTCCGCATGGCCCGGCGCGAGATGGTCAAATCTTCATCAACGATCTTTCCCTCTGCGCCGAGGCCCTGCGCAAAATGCATCTCGCCGTCATCGCACAGAAAAACGAATCCGCGTTCCACGCCTGTCAACTGCAATGTAAGTTGCAGCAGCACGCCGAGAATATCCTCGATGGCTCCGCCCTCGTTGAGCCGGTGCGCCGCATGAAGCAGCCAGTTTAGCTGTTCCATCTCGCGCGCCGCTGTGCGAAGTTCGCCGGCGGGAAGCTGCAGCTCCCTCAGCGAAGTGAGCAGGTCGCGGTTGCCGGCCCGGGAGGCGTGTTCGCCGCCAGTCGACTCCTCGTCCCGAGGAATATGAAAGCGAATTCTGGGGCCGTTCAGCGAGCCCATCTGCAATACATCTTCGGGCTTGAGCACAGCCCTCTGAATGCGCGCGCCGTTCAGGAATGTGCCATGGGTGCTGTTCTGATCCACCACGGCGTAGATATCCTCGTCCCGCACGATCACGGCATGCTTGCGAGAGACCGCAGGGTCCTGAAGCACCACATCCTGCCCCTGCGATCGGCCAATCGAAGTAGAAACGCGATCGAGAACGACCGAGAGCAGTCCATCTGTGCCGGAATAGGTTAGCGTCGCGACGGGCATCGAACTCATCCTATGGAATTACATTACACGACCGACTGTCGGAGCGAGGATGAAATGGATTCCTTTGCCGATGGAACCCGCGGCAAACAAGATACGCGAGCATAATTTCATTCGGCTCAGGGAACAAATTTCAAAGTGTAAGTGGAAGCCGGGTCCACAGGGGCATGCAGGATGCCGAGGGAACTGAGCTGGTCGTGCGTGGCCTGCCAGCGTTCGGCGGTCATGTGTCCAATTTGGAAGCCTGTGGGGTCACCGCCGGTGATGAATCCACGGTCCCGCAGGGTGTTAGCGGTGTAAGCTTCCTGCGCAGGGTTCAGGGCTGGGTTCAGCTTGAGCAAGAGAGCGTTGGTGGCTTCGGGATTGCGAAGATATTCCTGCCAGCCGCGAATGCTGGCGCGAACAAACCTTGCCACGAGGTCAGGGTGTTGGGCGGCGAATTCACGGGTTGTGAAAGTGACTCGGTAGGGATCGTACCCGGAGGAACTGATGGGGAGGGTGCGCACTTGAGAGCCAGCCTGCCGAGCGAAGAAGGGTTCGCTGGTAATGAATATCTGCTGCACATAACTCGGGTCGGCAAGAAAGTTAGCAATGGACAGCGTGGATGGTATCTCGCGAACCTGATGCAACTTATAACGAGAAATAACGTATTTGAGCCATGTTGCGCCGGTTTGCGCGGCGATTGCGCGACCTTCAAGATCCTTGAAGTCGTGGATAGGCGACTCTTGATGGACCATGATCGCCTGAGGGTCGTGCTGCATGGTGGCGGAGACCGCCATGAGGGGAAGACCGTTCGAGTTCCACTCAAGGATCTGGTCGCTGGAGCCGAGTCCCAGGTCGGCCTTACCGGTGGAGACAAGCTGCGCGACGCTGCCATACTGCGGCAGAGGGAGAATGTTCACGTCGAGGCCTTCGGCTTTGTAGTAGCCCAAAAGCTGCGCCGCGAAAAAGCCGCCATGTTCGGGTTGTGGATACCAATCGAGCTGAAGGCGAATTGGCTCCAGGCCGCTTTCAGTGGCGGGCCGATGGCTGCGGCAACCCGCGAATGCGACAAGAAAAACGAGTGCGGCAAAAGGGAAGAATCTGCTTAATCTCAATGCGGCCTCAATGTGTTCCAAAAACACTTTCTATATAGGAAAGCTATCACGCAAGCTTCGCCGCTGCTTCCGCATTTCTTCGCGCGCCCAACTGCGCGGCGAGTTGAAGGAGCGATTCGTCGCAACCGCGAGCGGCAGCCAGTTGCATTCCGCCTGAGACGCAGGGAATGCTGACCACCGGTACGCCGGCCAGGCTGAATGGCGTGGTGTAGCGCAGCAGTCGTCCGCGGGTCTTGCTGTGATCTGCGCCGGCGGCAAGGCGAGCAACAGGAACTGCGGGAAGGAGCAGCAATTCGTGCGCGGCGAGCAGTTCGTCCATGTGCGCACGGAAGTTTGCGTGACGTTGGCGGAGGGCGGCAATTTCATTCGGCGCGAGGCGCGCGCCCCACTCCAACCGTTCGTGGATCGAGGGCTCGAAATGCTGAAAGCGACCGGCATGAATGCGGGCGGCTTCCCACGCCTGGATGGGCGCGAAGATATCGAAGGAGTCAGACCACCAATCGACGCTTACTGAGGACACGCGCAGGCCGAGGGCTTCGAGTTCTCCGATGGCCACGTGCAGGCTGGAGAGGATCTCCGGTTCGCAATCGTGAAGAAAGCTGTCGTCGACGACGGCCAGGCGGGTGAAGCGGAGGGTGGGAGGAGATTCCTTTGGTGCGAAGATGCCGGCCAGCAGGGGAGCATCTTCGAGGTCGCGAAACAGCCAGCCCATGGTGTCGAACGATTCGGCCAGGTGCGCGCCGCCGCGCCAATCGCCGCGGCCGAGGGAAGCGCGATAACCGGCGAGCGAACAAAGTGCGGCGGGTGCGCGAATTGAACCGCCTGTATCGGTACCGATCGCGGCAACTGCCGAGCCTTCCTGCACGCTGGCCGCTGCGCCACTCGAGGAGCCGCCGGTAAACGCCGTGGGGTCGGTGGGTTGCAAACAGTCACCATAATCCGCGTTTTCGCCGGTGATGCCATATGCCAGGGGATGCAGATGCGTCTTGCCTGTAATCACCGCTCCGGCCGCTCGGAGCTGCTCTACCAGCCACGAGTCGCGCGTTGCCTGCCCATGCAAGTCGCGATAAAAATGCACTCCGCAACTGGTGGGCGCGCCAGCCAGGTCGAAGCAATCCTTCACAGAAATCGGCAGGCCCCAAAGCGCATCCCGTCCATCGCCGAATGGCCCTCCGTCGGTGCGGGGCATGCCCGCGGCACGCAAAGCTTCCGCACGAGTCCAGGCTGCGTCCTGCCAGAGAAATGTATTTCGGCCCGGGTTTCCGTTCGCGCACGCCAAGGCCTGGTCAGCGAGATCGGATGGCCGCAGCGCTCCCTTCGCGAGCGCCCGGCGGAGTCCGCGGATGGTCCAAGGGATATTCGTCATAGAGAGATTGTAGGGGCTAACAGCACCGGCGCGCGGCGTGGAATTTTTGTGGAGCGCTTGTAGCGGACGCCGTGCTAAGTTCGAGTATGGGAGTTACATCCACCTCCGGGCCCCGCTCAAGGGCGAACAAAAAAGGCGTTCGCGACCATGGTTCGGACTCGGCCCCCGACATTCAACAGATGGCCGCGCTTATTGCCTTCACCGGGCGATCCCTGAATACAGCGGCCCCGCGGCCGTTCGGCGCTTCCATCGTTCATACGGGTTCCGGAAACTTGTTACTGCGCGCATTGAATGCGGTCAAGCAAGAGTGCGATCCTAGCTCCCATGCAGAAGTCCGTGCCATTCGCAAGGCGACCATGCGGCTGAAGTTGCTATCGCTGGCCGGATATACGCTTTACACCACCTGCGAACCTTGTCCCATGTGCATGAGCGCGGCGTTGTGGGCGGGCCTGGACCGCGTGGTCTACGGCGCGACGATCGAAGATGCAAATCGCCATTGCAACCAGATCCGTATTCCGGCGACTGAAGTGGCCGAGCGCAGCGATATGATATGCGTCGTGGACGGCCCGATCCTCCGCGATGAATGCTATGCTCTTTTTACCCATCCCCAGATGCTGCGGGCATTCCGCCTTTGGTCAACCCGCAAAGTAAGTTGATTTGAGAGGTCTTCTGCAATGCGAGGCGCACTTGCGGTCGAGTTATCTGAAGTTATCGCCGATGGAGCGCGAGTGTTAACCGCGCCGGCGGTGCTTGATCGCCTTTCGCACGACTTCTACTGGTATTCGCCGGTGTTGCGCCCGTTGCTTGCAGGCAAGGTTGGCGATGTGGTTGTGCAGGCGGTCAACGTCGAAGAGGTGTTGGCGGTGATGCGTTACGCTTGGCGTAATGAAGTTCCAGTTACAGTGCGAGGCGCGGGCACTGGCAACTACGGGCAGTGTGTTCCGCTCGAAGGCGGCATCGTGCTGGACCTTTCGCTGATGGACAAACTGGAAGAGATTACTCCCGATGGCGTAGCAGTGTGCCAGCCGGGACTGCGCCTTGGCGCACTTGAGACGGAGGCCCGCAAGCTTGGATGGGAGTTGCGCATGTATCCGTCAACACTGGTGAAAGCGTCGCTCGGAGGTTTTCTCGCGGGTGGGTCGGGGGGCATTGGCTCGGTGACGCACGGCGGGCTGCGCGACTTCGACACGGTGCGCGCATTTGAGGTGGTGACCATGGAAGAGCAGCCACGGGTTGTGTTGCATGAGGGTGCGGCTGTGCATGAGATTCTGCACGCATGGGGAACCAACGGCGTGATAACGCGGATATGGTTCGCGCTGACCCCGGCCGTGGATTGGATGCAGTTGACCGCAGCCTTCGACAGTTATGAGCGGGCGTTCCGATTTACGCAATCAATTGCAGAGGATGTTACCTGGCGAAAGCGTCTTGCAACCGTATTCGAGTGGCCCATCCCCTCATTCTTCACACCGGTTCGACCAATCGTCCGCGAAGGCAAGGCCCTGGCGCTCATCATGATTGCAACCGATCAGGTTGGCGCTCTAGGCGCGGAGGCGGGACTGGCCGGCGGCGAGGTAACCTTCCGCGGACCGTACGAAGGGCCGCGCACTCAGCCCCTGTTGAGTGACTATACGTGGAACCACACGACGCTGTGGGCCATGAAGGCCAATCCCGCGTACACCTATCTTCAATGCGGATTTTCACCTACGGATTGCGAGGAACAGTTTCGACTGTTGCGCGAGCGATTCGGTGACGAAATAGTTTTTCACATCGAGTTTATGAAGAACGGCGACGGCGTGGTAGTTCCCGGAGCAATCCCCGTGGTGCGCTTTACGACCGAGGAGCGATTGAACGAGATGATTGCCTATTGCAGGTCGATCGGCGTCTTTGTCGCCAACCCGCATGTGAATTCTCTGGAAGACGGCGGTCGTTTCCGTGGGGATAACATTCAACTGCTGGCGAAACAAAAATACGATCCGCGCGGTTTGCTGAATCCGGGCAAAATGATCAGCTTTCGCAAAGAGGCGGTGACAAAGTGAAGACATGGATTCCCGACGAGCGCAACTTTGCCTATCTCACATGGAAACAGGTGGACGCGTTGCCGCGCGCTTCCACACTGCTGGTGCTTCCCACGGCGGCCATCGAGCAGCATGGACACCATTTGCCCCTGGCCACAGATACGCTGATCAACAACCTTCTTCTGGGCAACGCGCTGGCGTTGGTTCCTCGCGATCTTCCCATCTATGCTCTTCCGCCGGTATGCTACGGCAAGAGCAACGAGCATGCGGGATTTCCGGGGACTCTCTCGGTGAGCGCGCAGACCTTTCTTTCCGTGGTGCGCGACCTGGGAGCAAGCGTTGCTGCGAGTGGATTTCAGAAGTTGGTCCTGTATAACACGCATGGAGGCAACACTTCGCTGGTAGACGTGTTGGCACGCGATCTGCGCGCAGAGTTTGGACTGCGCACCTTCTCGCTTTTTGGTTCACCCGGCGCGCCGTTTGAAGGCGTGAGCAAGCAGGAGCGCGCTTATGGCTTCCATGCAGGCGAAATCGAGACAGCGTTTCTGCTGCATGGAGCGCCCGAGTTAGTGCATACGGAAGAGTACACATCGAACTACATTGCTCGCATTGACGAGCCGGAGTTACTTAAACCGGAGGGATCATCGGCGAACTTTGCATGGCTTACCAAAGACATTGCCCCCAGCGGAGTAATGGGCGATCCGTCAACGGCGACGGCAGAGAATGGCGAGCGATGGTCGAACGAGGCAGCGGCGCGCATCGCCGAGATTCTTATTGCCATGTATAACTTTGCGCCGAGGCACGGAGTTTGAAGATGGCTCTTGTCGATTACGGAAGCGGGGTTCGCCTGGAGCGCGGAGTTGAGTGCCGGCTCACAGATGGAACAGTGCTCGTTTCGGATCATTACTATCCCGCGGGCGATGGGCCGTGGCCGACGCTGCTGATGCGCCAACCTTATGGACGCGATATTGCTTCGACGGTGGTATACGCGCATCCTGTGTGGTTTGCGCGGCACGGCTATCACGTTGCGATACAGGACGTGAGGGGACGCGGAGGTTCGGAGGGCGCATTTTACCCTTTTCGTAACGAAGGCACCGATGGCGCGCAGGCAATCGCCTGGCTCCGCAGTCATTCTGCCTGCAACGGGCGCATCGGTATGTATGGGTTTTCTTATCAGGGCGCGACGCAGTTGCTGGCGGCAGCGGAGCAGCCTGAGGGTCTGAGGTGTATTGCGCCGCATATGACGGCAGCCGATCTTTATCATGGATGGTTTTATTGCCAGGGAGCGTTGCGGCTTAGCTCCAGTTTTGGTTGGGGCATACAGATGTTACGCGAAGATGCGCGGCGGCTTGGCTTGCGCGAAGCAAGCGACAGACTGGAGGCTGCATGGGCGGACATTCGCGCGGAGGTTGGAAAAGTTTCGTATGCAAATCATCCTGCAATCTCAAACCTTGCGTTACCGAGTTATGTTCGAGATTGGTTTGCGCATCGCGAGCCGGGCGACTACTGGTCCGGTATGGATATCAGCGGCCGGCTCGATCGCATTTGTATACCTGCGCTGCACATAGCCGGATGGTTCGATATCTATCTGGAAGGTTCGATCGCTGGCTACCTCGCGCTTCGCGATGGAGCGGGCAGCCACCATGCGCGCGAGAATCAATATTTGATAGCCGGCCCGTGGGTGCATATTCCATGGAGTGATCGAGCAGGCGATTTAAACCTTGGCGAAGCAGCCAATTTAAACACCGATGCCATACTGCTGAATTGGTTCGATCACTGGCTCAAGGATTCGGGATCA
>Ga0302194_10001224_pt1 | contig 16350 bp, 13 predicted proteins | sample II_Bog_N1_1_FD_200227 | JGI IMG/M metagenome (GOLD analysis project Ga0302194, IMG submission 200227) | Peat permafrost microbial communities from Stordalen Mire near Abisko, Sweden - II_Bog_N1_1 | ecosystem: Environmental > Terrestrial > Soil > Wetlands > Peat | place: Sweden: Abisko...
AGCCTTCGTCCCTCAACGTCAGTTATTAGATAAAAGGTTGCTTTCGCCGTTATCAGTCCTCATGGTATCAAAGAATTTCAACTCTACTCCATAAATACTCCCCTCCTCATATATAACTCTAGTATAACCGTATCCTGTTTAAGACTAATTATACAGTCTAGGTACCCTTTAAACCTACTAAAGATGAATAACACTAGTCTTCTACGTATTACCGCGACTGCTGGCACGTAATTTGGTCAAGACATATAGATATAAAATTGTCATAATCAGTCTTATATCTAGAACTTTATTCGATAAAATCGATGTTATATTGTCCACTGAACTTATTGTTCTACCATCTATTTATAATCTTAAAAAAAGTACAAAGTGTGATGAAGTACGGCTCAGTGATAAATTAATTGATCTAAAGCACTATCAAAAAAAAAAGAATCAAAATGAATAAGATATACTAATAATCTCAGAAGAATTAGTTGTAGATCTTAAACAGCCAATATAACTAGCCGAAGCTATACATTCCCCCAAGTTGCTGGTTCAGCCGTTAGGCTATTGACCAATATTCCCCACTGCTGTACTATACGTATTGGGCTTTTTTCAGACCCAATGTGATCGATCGACCTCTCAGCCTCGACTACGGAATTTCAGGCTAGTTAAACCATTACTTTAACTACTACCTATCCGAAATATTTATTGTCCTCTTAAAGCGGAAACTTATTTCCTTTCTGACATGGCAGACATAAGGCATTTAACCTTACTTTAAGGCAGCCAAAATACTATATACTCACCTGTACACCACTTCTAATAAAATAAATTGTTTCTATTTTTATCCCTTCTCTTTTACATAAAATATGTAAAAAAGAACATAAAAAAAAAATAAACTATAAATTAAATTAGACGTTCGATTAGCATGTGTCAAGCACTTGGACAGCGTTCATTCAGAGCCATCATCAAACTCAACCTATAGGTGTATCCTAATTTTTATACATACACCATTACTAATATAATTTAAAATCTTAAAAACATTTTTTCTTAAAAGTTAATAAAAATGTTTTTATAGATATATATTTTTTTTGGATACCTTTAAGCCGGTTCCTGTAAATAGTTATTAATCTAAAACAAAGCCTAACAAAGAGCTTGCAATTTCATTGTTTATATTTAACTGTATAATATATTTTATTTATCATACATTTAGCTATAGTATTAATTATAGAAATATAACACTTATTTTCTCTTAAATACTCAAGTTTTTACTTAACACACATCTTTTATATGTTTACATTTGATAAGCACTGGACTTTCCTATATTATATCGCAATATAACACTTATACTCTTAGTATCACAAAATAAATGTTGTTTACAATAATCTAAATAATTTTAATTACATATATAAACTGAGTACTTTTTATTAATGTAAATCTAAAGCATCTTTTATATAACTACTTGTTAAAACTACAAAAACTTGAGCTTGTATAAAAGCAATACCTAATTCTAAACCACTGAACGCTATAATGAATGCTAAAGGTATTAAACCTAAAAAGAAAAATATAAATCCACTTGTCATTATATTATAAGTAAAACCTGCTAATATATTTAATAACATGTGACCACTTAAAATATTAGCACCTAATCTAAGACCTAAAGAAACATTTCTAGATAAATAAGATATAAATTCTATTAATACTAATAAAGGTAATAGAGCTAAAGGACAACCAGCAGGCACTAATAAAGAAAAGAATTCTAAACCGTGTTTTTGGAAACCTAATATAGTTGCACCTAATACTACAGTAAAACTAAGAGAAAATGTAAATATAAAATGACTTGTTGACGCAAAACTGTAAGGTACCATACCTATTAAATTATTAACCAAGATAAATATAAATAAAGTATAGATAAAAGGAAAATATATTTGTCCTTTCGTAGGGTTTATTTGATTTGTCACTATACTATGTATAGTGGCATATATAGATTCTTGACTTATAGATCAACTATTACTTACAACTTTGTTATAGTTAGTTGCTAAAAGGTTTAATGTTAATATTGAAAATGCACCAATAGTTAAATATAATCCTATGTTAGTTAAGGAAATATGTAAATTACCTAATATTGGAGCGTCTAAACTTAATAGATTTCTTATTTCAAATTGATCTAATGGACTGGTTATGTAAGAAAAATTAGACATATTCTAATTTATTAATAATTTTTATTGAAATATCTGCAGAAAAAGAGATAATCTTGTATATTGCTCTCAAATAAGAACATTGGCTAAGAATATAAGTTTATCCTCTTATTCTTATTTTTGTTTAATAGAGGGGCTTTCTTGTTTTATATAAAGAAGCTAACCTAAAGGAGAACAATAAACATTGCGAATGAAAGTGCATACCCTTAAGATAAGTATATTATAATTTACTTATAAATATACGAGTAGTAAATAAACGAACAAATCTAGGTAATATGTATTTTGAAAATACGTATATCATAATTACAAGTAAGATAAAAGCAAATGTTACTTGATTTATAAAATAGAATGGAACTAATTGTGGCATATATCTTTTTTTTGTTTTCAATGTAGTCAAGGGTGTTTAAATATCATTATCTATCTAAAAAAATTTTTTTTAATCTAAAGGTAATAATATTCTTATTAATTATTATTTTTATTGTTGAAGTTTTTATTAATTATGTTTTTACAAGGTTTTATATGTTTTTCTTACATTGTCATCTAATTAAAGATAAAAATTTTAAAGGTTCTGTCAGGTAAAATATATAAATATCTTGTTTTTTTTTCGAAACAAGAATAATATTATTTAATATACTCATCATATTCTATAAATATAAGGTGCTATATAATTAGTATACTATTTATATAATGTACTATATAATTAATATACTATGTATATAAATAGTATATATGTAGATATATTTTAGTTATTAAATATTAAAGATGATACAGAGTAATGTAAACCATCTAAGATTGGAGCAGGGTATATACCTAGTAATACAGTAAATATAACTAGTGTAAGTAATATGAAAAATTCCCGTTTATTAACATCACTTATATTAGCTTCAAAAAATTTACTAAAAGACCCTCCAAAAGCTATTCTATTAAACATATATATAGTATATGCAGCAGAAAATACTATTGAAGAGCTAGCAAAAACACCTAATAAAGGTAATCTTTCAAATACACCATAAAGTGACATAAATTCCCCTACAAAATTTAAAGTAAGAGGAACCCCACAATTACCTAAAGATAAAATAAAGAATAAAATAGAGAATAAAGGCATTACTTGAGCAATACCTCTATAATAACTTATTAATCTAGTACCTGATCTATCGTATAATACACCTCCGGCACAAATAAATAAACCACTTGAAACAAAACCGTGAGCTAGTCCTAAAGCTATACCACCTTCTATTCCTTGTATGGTATTACTAAATACACCTATAAGATATACAGCGGCATGCGATACAGAACTATAAGCTATAAGCTCTTTAATATCTATTGTCCTTAAAGTACTAAAACTAGCATATATAATTGTTATAACACCTATAAGGTAAATTATATATGTATATTCTAGAGAAGCTTTAGGTAATAGAGGTAAAATTAATCTAAATATACCGTATAAACTTAATTTTAATACAATAGCAGCTAATATGATACTACCGCTTAAAGGCGACTCAACGTGAGCTTTTAATAATCATGTGTTTAAAAATATAGTAGGAGTTTTTACTGCAAATGCTATAAATATTCCATAAAATAAATATAATTGTGTAGAGTAGTTAAAATTAGTTTTATATAAGGCATCGAAATCTGTTGTACCCATTATAGAAGACATAGCTAGTATAGATAACAATAAAAATAGTGATCCAAATAAAGTATACAAGAACAAATAAAAACTAGCTCTTACTTTGTTACTTGATCCAAATAAACCTATTAATATAAATAAAGGGGGCAATATACTCTCGAAAAATATATAAAATAATAAGATATCTAACACTAAAAACACTGCTAATAATAAAGTTTCTAATAACAGAATTATAATTACAAATGATCTAACATTTTCATTAATAGAGTTTCAATTACTTAACAATGCAATAGGGGTTATTATGGTTGTTAAGATAACGAAGTATACAGACAATCCATCTAAACCTAAGTAAAAATCGTAAGAACTAATTTGATGGTATTCTTGTACAAATTGAAACTGATTACTACTAAAGTCAAATAAAATGAAGACAATCAAAGAAATAAAAAGATTTATTATAGAAGTAGTTAACCCTATAGTCTTTATACGTTTAATGTTTAAAATAGATAATTCGTAAGAAATACCAGTCGAGATAGCGAAGATACCTAGCATAGGTATTAGTAGTAGTAAAGTAAGTAGCATGTTAATTTGAATTTTAAAAATCAATATACCTCAGGGTTAAATATATTTATTATATATAACCTTTATTAAGACTACATAGAACTATGTAGTACAGACATGTTAGTTTGTATATAAAAAAAACTAATGATTAATACATAAACTTATCAAATATACACCTTATGTTTATTTTACTAGTTTAGTTTTTTTTTAATATTAGAATATTATATATTGACAAAGATATAAAGCATAAACGATATTTAGATAAGAATATAAGAAGATAGATAAATAGATAGAAGGTATAAAAAAAACAAAGGATTAAACAATTACTTACTTCATTTATCACTTTTTTCTTTTAATTCATTATCACTAGTTGCTCATACAAGAAGTTTACTTTTCATTTGTTTAGTAGTTTTAATTATATCTGAATAGTCATGATCTGTTAGTGTGCCATTGCGGTTTTTTCTTCGTATTTTTCGCCTTTTTTATTAAGATCAGATATAACTTTATTTATATATTTTACACCCTCTATGATAGCTGCTATCGTACGATTTTTTTCTTTTATTGCTTCTTCTTTTTCTAGTTCTTCAAATATAAAACTTCTAGTACCATTTTTTTTTTCTTTTTCTTCATCTGCTCTTTTTAATTTTTCTCTTAAAATACTTTTAGTACTTCTTTTTCCTCTTCTTCGGTGTGAATCTAAGGAAAAGTCAGGCTTATTAGGGTTAGGTCCCCGCCAGGAGTTTTACGACCTCCACCTTCACCAGGACTTTCAGACCCATAAGGTAGTCTTGGTTCCAAGATAAAAACAGTATACAAAAACAAAAAGAAACTTACTCAAGATACTATAGTAAAAATATTTTTTTTAATATCTTATGTATTTATGGGTGATTTTTTATAAACTCAGGGTTTATGTATTTTATGTACTTTCTATACAATAAACCTAAACCATGCATAAAAATTAAAAAAGATAACAAAGACATATCATAATAATTAATGTTAAATACATTAATTATAAAAATAGTACAGCTGAAAAAATCTTTAAATTCCATAAATATTGTATTTACAATATTAAAAAGAGTTACTGTTATAAAAAGGAAATTAGAAGTACTAGGGTATTTACACATTATTTTAATAAGATGTGCTAAAATAATCGCATATATTTTTTGCAGTTGTTCTGAAAAAATAACATGTTTTCTTAAACAATAGTTATTAAAACTCGTTAAATAAAAAATAAAGTAGTGGCAAATAATCTAGGGCTACTTTGTAGAGATAAATATAAAAATATGTGATATCTATCTTTTAGTGCATTAAAAAAAGCATATTTACTATTTCTTCAACCAGCTAATAATATACCATATGTAGCTAAAGAAGAAACAATTAACATGTAAAGTAGCCATAGATTAAAAATACTATAAGATAGAAATACTAAAGCAAAAAAATATTTGTTGGTATTATTTCAAAACTAAATAACACACAAGGAATTAATATAACAAAAGCAATAACTATAGGTAATAATATAGTTCAACAGAAAGACATTAATTGATCAAAACGAATTCTAGGGAATGAAGCTCTAGCTCAAATAAATACGAAAATCATAATACAAGATTTTACACCTAAAGTTAAACCATATATCAATCCTTCCATTAAAGGGTCTGAAAATAAGCTAGGATTGTGTAAGTTATTAATGTAATACTCAAAATCAATATACTCCATTAAGCTAAATAAAGGAAGATAATCATATAAATAGCCACCTAAAAACAATATACTAGTAAGTATACAAATTAATACAATACTAGCATATTCGGCCAAAAAAAAGAAAACGAATATTACAGCAGCGTGTTCTGTCATAAACCCACTAACAAGTTCCGATTCAGCCTCGGCCAAATCAAAAGGAGCTCTATTAGTTTCCGCTATAGATCCTATAAAAAATATAATAAAAATAGGGAATAAGGGTATTATAAATCATACAGCTCTTTGAGCTTCAATATTAACTGTAAGATTTAAACTTCCAGTTAACATAACAACAAGTAATATAGCTGAACTTAAAATAAGTTCATAACTAATTAGTTGTGCAGTACTTCTAAGTGAACCTAAAAAAGCATACTTACTATTTGCACTTCAACCAGCTAATAATATACCATATGTAGCTAAAGAAGAAACTGCTAACATGTAAAGTATACCTAAATTAAAGTCACTTAAAGCTAAACCAGGACCATAAGGTATAACTAAATAACCTAACAATGAAAATATTAAAGTTATTATAGGACCAAGGAAAAATAAACTTAAATTAGCTTGTGTAGGCGAAACATACTCTTTTAAAAGAAGTTTTAAGGCGTCAGCAAATGCTTGTAAAAGACCATAGTACCCTACTATATTAGGACCTAATCTTCTTTGCATACTAGCCATTGTTTTCCTTTCTGCCACAGTTACATAAGCAACAGTTAATAATACAGGGACAGTTACTAATAATACTTCTATTATGGATATAAGCGTAGGTAAATAAAGCATTTATTTCTGTGTAGTCAATATTTAATAGCTATACTATATTTAATTTTGTAAATATATTATATATTAAAATATTAGATTAAAAATAACTACCTATAAAATAAGACAAGCTAATCCTATTTAAATAAAATAAGAAGTATATATATTAAGCTACTTTATATTTATTTAAAGATACTTTTGTTATTATGAATTTAAACAAGAATCAATGTATAAACAAAATTAGCTTATCTTAAGTTATTAGTTATTTATTATTATATATTTATATAGAATAAAATAGGAAATAAAATATTTAGGCCAAGTTTAATTTCGAGGTATAAATTCTTATCTAAGACTTGAACTTAGATCTAGATATTAGAAGTATCCTGCTCTGCCATTGAGCTAATAAGAGTTTTAGTTTTTAATAAAGAGTTTAAACCATTTGAAAGTTTAAACCCTTTAACAATAAAAACTAAAGTTATAAATTGTTAAAAGTTTAAACCCTTTAACAAAAAAAACTAAAAAAGTTATAAATTGCAGTTAAGCAACGTATAATAATAAGAAAGCCATCATTAAAGCGAATAAACCTGTAGCTTCAGCAAATGCAAAACCCAATATAGCATATGAAAATAATTGACCTCTCAATGAAGGATTTCTAGCTACACCTAATATCAATGCACCGAATACTACTCCAATTCCTACACCGGCTCCTATTAAACCAGTAGTTGCTAATCCTGTACCTATAATTTTTGCTGCTTGTATCATTTGTTTTATAAATAAAACATACCGTGCGAAGGAAACCTCCACAAATTTAGATTACTAAAACTATTAAATCTAAAAAAAAAGTAATTAATAGGCATCTATTGTTAGATAATAATATATATCCACTGACTTTACAATCTAGTACTCATTTTTTGTTTGATGCAGTGGATATTTCTTTATGTTCTTTTTTCATCAAGTTAACCAAAACAAACTGAAGAGAAAAAAATATAATTAGTAGGTCTTTCTTGTTGTTTGTCTTATGTTTTCTTGATGAAGGGATATGGAGGAATCGAACCCCTTATTTAAGATCTGCAATCGAAACGTAGAACCGTCTACTGCATATCCCTAATATATATAAATATAAAGTACTTCTTGCCTTACTTTATAAGTATACATATTAACTATCCTAATGCTTAGTACAAATTAAACAAGACAAAGATAAAGTTATTCATAAAATATATGTTAATTATTATTGTTATTGTTATTATTATTATAATTACAAATATCTTCTATGAATTTTATCCTAGCTTCAAGTAAAGTTGACCTGGCTTCTGACCGGACTTTAACTCTATTTAAACCTTCTAGGTCTCTTAATATTTGATTTCTTAATTTAAATTCGTATTCAGTAGTAGGAATCGTAGGAACTTTATTTAGGGTTTCTTGTGCAAAAGCAATCTTACTGTTCATATTATGTACACATAGTAAATAATTATATCTTTGTTTTATTGCTGTTTCTCAATCCATATTCTTAAATTGACTTAATATATGACCGTTATAATCTATATGCTCACAAACAAGGTCCCGTATAGGAACTTCACCTCCAGGTACAGCAAACCCGGGTCCAGGGTTTATTCTAGGCTTGAACAATACTAAGTTAGGGTCTATAACCGGTAAGGGCTTAGTTCAAATAGGTAAAGGCGTCCCTTGCGTAGAGTTAGCAGCTTCTATACCTTTATCTAAAGGTAATTCGCCATGCGAAGTAGAAGATACTAATTTACCTTTACTAGATGGAGCTCCTTCCATTTCAGTATCGCTTTCGTGACCATTATTACTAGCATTATCGCTTTCATCATCGAAAGTCCAACTTCTAACTATACGTCTACCATCTCGAGGATAAGGTTGTACTCGTACATCCCTATCTCTTTCTCTATAACCTCCTTTTCTTGAACCAGACTTTTTACCTGAAGATGACCCCTCTCCGGAGTCCATAGCATTATATAACTTAGGCTTACCATCTTCTAATACAGAAGATGTTTCACCCATTTTAGTTGTTTCACTAACTTTCATAGTCTCAAAACCATATAGAAATTGGTTTAGATTGAAGTTAATACCTTTTATACCTAAATAATCTGTTAATCATCCCATAAGACCAGTATTAATTGTTCAACCTAATAATCCTATAGCTACATTATTTAAAAAGTCAGAGTATTCAATATGAAAATTACCAGATATAATATATTTAACTACTGCCAAAATAGTTACAGTAATCAATGCTCCGCAAAATTTAGCCAAAGTAAAGTTTGCTAGTGCTTTATTAAATCTTGCTTTTAATTTTTGGTTTTTCATATTTGTTATTTTTATTCTGGTGTGAAAAAAAAATTCGACACACCATTACTATTATAAATTAATATCATGATTGACATAACTTAGATATCACTTCTGGTAATGATATAACCTTACTAAATATACTTAAAACGGTTTAGTTTGTTTAGTTTAAATGATTTAAGGTATTAAATCATTTAAAATGTTAAGCCATTTAAGATGTTAAACCCTTTAACAAAAAAAAACTAAAAAAGTTATAAATTGCAGTTAAGCAACGTAAACTAAAAAAATTATAAATTGCAGTTAAGCAACGTATAATAATAAGAAAGCCATCATTAAAGCGAATAAACCTGTAGCTTCAGCAAATGCAAAACCCAATATAGCATATGAAAATAATTGACCTCTCAATGAAGGATTTCTATTACTAAAACTATTAAATCTAAAAAAAAAGTAATTAATAGGCATCTATTGTTAGATAATATTTAACACCAAAAGGTATTAATTATAAAGATAAAGAGGAATCGAACCTCTTCTTTAAGACAAAGGTAAGAAAGATAAAACCATCTTTATCTCTATAATGCACATACATTGACATAACATAGATATATCTAATATTATTTAATATATTTATTTTAATATCATTTATATGTATATAGGTGCATTACATTATTTATAATATTAAATACAAAAAACTTTGTTAACTATAACTAATTACTAAGTTAGAATTAAATATTCAACTAAATAAATTTAGTTAGATTGTCGCCATTTCATTAAAGTATCAAATATAGTGTTATAATAGAATTCCTTCCATCTTTCATTGCTATAATATAGCTACCTCAATAACTGTTGTAACTATTACAGTTGTAACTTCTATTACCCCTCCCAATCAAGGGACAATTGAAGCAGAAGTTACAGCTGCTACTAACACTTCTGAAACAGCGTCTGCTAAAAAACTTTGTAAAGGTAAACTTACAAAAGCGTGAGGTTTAGGTGGACTCGAAAGAGCTCATTCTAAACTATTATAACTTCTGTTTAATAGCGTTTGTAAGCTATCACTATAAAATTGTGGAGTTAATCAAGGGTATCTACTTGTAGCTTTACCCTCAACTAATTGTACATAAACTATATATAAAAATAATCATGTAGCCACCACACTTATAATACTTCCAAAACTACTTATTAAGTTTCACCCTGCAAAGGCATCGGGGTAGTCACTTATTCTTCTAGGCATTCCTTGTAAACCAAGGAAATGTTGTGGAAAAAATGTGACATTAACTCCAATAAATAATATTCAGAAATGTACTTTACCTAACATTCTGTTATAATCTAATCCTAATATTTTAGGAATTCAGAAGTATCATGCACTATATAGTGCGAATACTGCACCCATACTTAGTACGTAGTGGAAATGAGCAACTACGTAGTAAGTATCGTGGAAAGCAATATCAAGAGAAGCGTTCGCTAAAACAACTCCACTTAATCCTCCAATTGTGAACATAAATACGAAACCTAAAGCAAATAACATTGAAGGTGTTAAATGTAAAGATCCACCGTAACATGTTGCTAATCAACTGAATATTTTAATACCCGTAGGTACGGCAATAATTAATGTAGCAGCTGTGAAATATGCTCTTGTCAAAAAGCTTAAATTTGGACAGTATCTTGATTTAATGTTTTACTGTATTAAATTAAAATACGAAAAACATTAAACCTCTTGCGTGCTTGTCTCTGAGGACCCTTTAGTTGCTATACTTATAATTTTTTTTACTCCTTTATTTTCTAAATGTTTTCCTTCTGTTAACATAATATAGACTTTTCTAAATTTAAGATAACTAGTATATTTACCTGCAAAAAGTTTATACCTATCAAAATAATTTATAAGACTAAAAGCTGTTTTAAACCCAGTACTCTTATAACACCAAATACCTCTATGATATTGAGATAGATTACCCATTTGCAGTTCTTTATATAATAATTCTAAAGGTAGTTTATCATTTTGTTTTATAGAATATTCTAGCCTTACACTATAGCCCGTGTTATGTGTTTTACTTTTTACAACGCTAATATGAAAACAACCGTCTGCTTGAGTAAAACCAGCTAATCAGTAGTTATCTAAAGTTAGCTTTTTTAAAGGGGGCAAAATAGAAATATTAAATTGTTCACTATAACTATGTTTAATTATTTGGTCATATTTTAAACTACTGAGTAACTTACCATTTATTAAAGATAAAATAATAAACAAACCAGTTTTATTTTTACAAATATATCTTACTGCTTTTTTGTCTTTAATTTTATAAACATTACCATGGCCGACACGTTTCTTTATATAATATGCCAGCGAAGTATCTTCTTCTGCAAATATAATATGTAATTGTTTATAACCAAATCAGCCATCTCCTTCTATTAATCCGGCTAAAAAATAGCCAAATTCATTGTCAGTTAAATTATTTTTGTGCGTAGCTAGCACATGTTCAGATATAGGAAGTAATTTTTTATAACTAGTATAAGTATTCTTAGTGGCTGCCGTAGCTTTTGTACTAAACCTAAAGTTTCCTGCTGATTGTCTTTTAAATAAATAGATTGTGCCGAGCGCAATTAATACGAGTGGACTACTTATATAAGAGTTTCCAGCATATAGCAAGATTTTTTGCGTGAACACAAGTTTATCCACGTCTAGACCGACAGTATACCGTCTACATCTTTGTCCTATTAATAAAAAAAACTTCATTATACCTATTTTCACCTAAAATTAAATATAATTCTAAGGAGTACGTAACTCAAAGATCTTACTCTTTTTTTACTTAAAGCTAAGGAGTATGTAATTCAAAGATATTACTCTTTTTTACTTAGGTTTTCTTGTGCTGTGTCTTCTTACGAAGCACGACAGCAAGAAAAAAAACTATTAATGTTTGCAGACTGGCTAATGTAGTAACTTTAATCTAGGATTACTTAAATGTAATTTTTCTTCCTAGAGCCGGTTTCCCGGTGACTAGAGTACACCTTACAGTTATATATACTTAATATACCTCTTCTTTAATTAGTGCTATTTATTACACCGGAGTTTAGTGGCAATATTTATATATAGTCCCTGGATAACCATCTACTCGTTGCTCTTTTACAGACACAATATTACAATTTAATGTCTGATTTAGATCCGCAATCACCCATTTTTCTTTCGTCTATCTCTAGTGATATTACCATACCTTGAGTCATTAATCAAGCCGGGTATTTTGTTTCCAAAATACCTTTGGTTACTAGAGCTTTAGGGCTTACCCGGAGTTTGGCTCTCTTACACACATAAATGAATAGCCTACATTCATTTTATTTTATGTGATGACTTCAAACAACAAACCCTAATACACCAATAGACATCATGGCGTATACCATACCTAAATATCCGAATACGCTCTTATTAGAGCTAGCAGATATTGTAGTACTTATTATACCGAATCCTGGTATAATTAATATGTAACAAACATTTTGATTAATAAAACAGCATCCATTTTTAATGTCTGTTTTTTGTAATTCTCAAAAACTTTTATATTCTTGTTAGGACTTTATCTTGAGTGGTAATATTTTCTTGGTGATCGTTAATTAAGGACTTGATCCTTAAAATCTTTCTTAACCCTTTATCTGTTAAGTGTTCTCTATCTTGTATCAATGTATAGACTTTTCTTCATCTTAAATAACTTACATGTTTTCTAGACTGTAGATTAAATTTATTAAAATATTCTATAACATTTTTGGCAGAACCTAAACTAGTAGAACCATAATAGTAGGTATCTTGAGTTTTTCTATACCCAATGTTACCACCTATAAACCTTTTTATTTTCATTAATAATATACTATTTTTTTGATCAATTTGATAATTTAACCTTACTTCTGACTTGTTTCTTGTGCTACGGTTAATAAATTTTACTTGAAAGCTAGCATCCGCGTCAGAGAAACCTGCTAACCAATGATTGTCAAAATCATCTGACAAGTCCATAGTAAAATCAATATTTATACCTATATATCTATCATGACTTAGTATATTATTAACTACTTGGTTAAATCTATTTTCTGACCTTAATTTACCATTTATTAAGTTAAGCACATTTAGTATTCCTTCTTTTTTAGACACAATTAAAAGATATGCGTTTTTATCTTTTACTTTTCTTACATTACAATTACCTAATTTTTCTTTTAGATAATAAGCAAGAAATGCATCTGGAAAGCTAAATACTATAACTAATTGTTGAGCCTTACTAAAGTGACCATCACCATCTATTAAACCTGCTAAATAATGACCTAATTGGTCGTTATTAAGAGGTTTAATATGTTTAGGAACATGTTCTGATATATTTTTTATATGTTCTAAACTTACTACCACTCCGTTGCGTAAAGTCTCTGAGGTTCCATTTCTTGTGTTGGTGAACAATAGTGAAATGTTACCTGCTGATTTACTTCTTTGTTTTAACTTTTTTACTATGTCGTAATCGATGGAGTATTTAAAACTTTGTAAGGAAGTAGTCCCAGCATACAGCAACGTTAAGAGGCCAACATATTCAACCTCTGGATGTCCGAAGAATCAGAAAAGATGTTGGTATAATATAGGGTCACCACCACCTGCTGCCTCAAAGAATGATGTATTAAAATTTCTATCAGTTAACACCATAGTTATTGCACCAGCTAATACAGGTAATGATAATAATAATAATACAGCTGTAACTAGTACAGCTCATCCAAATAAAGCTAACTTATGTAGTCTTATACCAGGACTTCTCATATTTAGTATAGTAGTAATGAAGTTTATAGCACCTAATAAACTACTTACACCAGATAAGTGTAGTCCAAATATAGCTAAGTCGACACTAGGTCCACTGTGACTTTGTACTCCACTTAAAGGAGGATAACAAATATGTTGGCAACCTCATTTTTAATATTATCTCAATTTGAATAAATATAAATAACACAATAAAACTATCGTTGCACGCAGTAAATCTCTTTACTGTTCGGACTATACCTTCATCTTAATAAATTTAGCTGTGTTTCGTATCTTTTAATTAGCATGGAAAAGAAAATAAAGTTATTTTATTTTATTGTTCCGTTACAGAAGTGAGGTTATTGCGAATTTTTTCGTAGTTTTCTTATCATATTTCTAATATTATATAATTTAGTATAATCACCTTTATTTTTAGTATAAGACCTGGCTCATATTCTATATTCTAAAGATTTTACCCCTTTCATTGTATTTTTAAAGAAAAATATTATATTTTCAACTGCTCTGGAGTTAGTAGTATCTAAGATGTAGTAATTATGTAATTCTCTAAACCGCACTGGGTTTTTAATGTGTAACATAATAGCTATACCTTCTAAGACAATTTTATCTAATTTTTGTGTTAAACCAAAAGCATGAACTATTCTATTAGAGTCTTTATTAGTTAAATAAAAACTACCTTCTGCTTCGATAAATCCGACCAACCAATTCTTAGTTATTACGTTGTTAAGAGAATATACATTAGTTAAAGGTATATTTGCATTATCTCAAGCAGGAGATATATAGTCCTTATTAGCTTTCATACTCTTAATAGCTAAAAGTTCTACATCTTTTTCTTGTATAGTTAGATCATTATTATTTAATACTAGTAATGCTTTTTTAAATTTAATATAATCAAAATATTTAGTAGTTAGAAGAGGGTATTTATCAAAAATAGGTATTAAAACTCTTTCTATTACTTTTCTATCTCTAATAAAGTATTGTGCCTTTGTACCATCTTTTGTAATAGAACCCACTCCTAGCTCTTTTTTTATGTAATTTAAAATCCTTAAATTATATGCAGATTGAGCTAATTTATAACTTAGACCTCATTTAGTGGCTAAGCCTACTTTTTGCTGTGAAATATGGAAATTACCATCACCATCTGTAAAACCCACTAACCATTGTTCAAACGAAGCTTTATTTGAATTTTTTATATTAAGATGCTCTTCGTTAAGTCTCTGATGACTGGTAAATAAACGTTTATTTACTAATCAGGCGCATTGTCTCCATGATATACACATTTTTACATACGTACTACTTAAAATGTTAATTATAACTAGACATGAGTAGTGTACTACGTGTAGTCCAACTATATTTCGAAATAAGTCGGTAACTACTAGAAGAGGTTCACGCATCGAGAAGAGTTTACTTTTTTTTATGTCACCATAAAATAACTCCCTAATTCCTTTAAGAGTTCAACCTGTACCTGCACCGTTTTCTATACCACTAGCAAATAAAAATAATAATAAACTAGGTGGTAATAACCAAAAACTAATATTATTTAGTCTTGGGAATGCCATATCTGGACCTCCAACTAACAATGGTAATAAAAAGTTACCAAAACCTCCAATTAAGGCAGGCATAACCATAAAGAATATCATTATTATAGCATGAGCTGTAATGATACTATTATATAGTTGATTATCTGCAATATACTGAACACCAGGTCCACTTAATTCTAATCTAATTAAGACAGAAAAAGCAGTACCTATTAATCCAGAAAATAAAGCAAATATTAGATATAGTGTACCTATATCCTTCGCATTTGAAGATAAAAATCATCTTTCTGTTCATAATGATATCGATGATCTTAAAACAAAAAGACTAGACCTATTAACCTCCTCAGATTGCTCATCTGACATACATCCATTAAATGATATATTAGTTCTAATATGGGGACTGGAAGCAGACAAATTGCTTCCCCATGACTCTGCTTTTATCTTTTTCTAGACATAAAAAGAAGTAAATATCTACTATTCTCTCTTACTTTTCTTTTAGGAAAAGTAAGAATTTTCATAAATATTTACGCAGGTTGAATTTATTTAAGTGTAGTAAAACTTATAACTCTGGCTATAAGAAAAAATAAATTTTTTTAGTCATTTTATTTTGCAAAATAATAAAAATTAACAGGATGATAAAGATAACCTTTATAGCCCTTATCAGTATGAATTTAGTTTTTTCTTTAGGTTACTAGTCTACTAATATTATATTAGGAATTTTATTTGTTTCAATAGTGACCTGTGTTTTGCTTAAGATCTTTAATTGTTTCAGATGCACCAGAGACACACTAATTATAGGTACATATGCACTGCAGACACACTAATTAAAGGTCTATATACGCTGCAGACACACTAATTAAAGGTCTATATGCGCTGCAGACACACTAATTAAAGGTCTATATGCAC
>Ga0302194_10001227_pt1 | contig 16330 bp, 8 predicted proteins | sample II_Bog_N1_1_FD_200227 | JGI IMG/M metagenome (GOLD analysis project Ga0302194, IMG submission 200227) | Peat permafrost microbial communities from Stordalen Mire near Abisko, Sweden - II_Bog_N1_1 | ecosystem: Environmental > Terrestrial > Soil > Wetlands > Peat | place: Sweden: Abisko, Stordalen...
TCTATTTGCTCGACGAGCCTACCACCGGCCTGCACTTCGACGACGTGCGCAAGCTGCTCGAAGTCCTTCACCGCCTTGCCGACCTGGGCAACTCGGTGATCATCATCGAACATAACCTCGACGTCATCCGCAACGCAGATTGGATTCTCGACCTTGGCCCCGAAGGCGGCGAAGACGGCGGACGCGTTGTAGGGCAGGGACGCCCCGCAAAGATTGCCGCCACTCCCGGCTCTTACACCGGCCAGTTCCTCACCCGCTACTACGCTTCTACGAATGGACGGCTTTCTCCCATCGACTCGGAGGATGCGCTCAGCGACCGTCAATCCGAGCAAGAGTTGCGAGACGAAGAATCCGCGGTTGCGGGCTCCCTTGATTTCGATGCGGCGGCAAGGGACTCCGCACAGCCTGCCAAGGCTGCCAAACCGAAACGCGCCAGCAAAGCTACCCCGGCCGAAGCGGACCTGGCAACCACCCGCGCCAGGGCCAGGCGGTCGGCCGCGGACGAAGCCGCTCCAGCAAAGCCCGGCCCCCGCAAGAAGAAGACAGGGATCGCGTGAGCGAGAACGAGAGCTTTGAGGAGAGCGCCGCCCTGCCCGCCGAAGAAATTGGTTTTGTAACAGGGCACGACTTGAGTCGTGCCGAAAAAGCCGAAGAAGCTTTACGGGCTTTACAGGCTGCGGAAAAACTCGATCCGGAGGGAGGCGGGGGTTTCAACCCCCGCATAGAGCCAACAGAATCAACGCCGGCTTTAGCCGCGGAGGAACGTTTTCCGCGAATTTCATCCAAAATGCCGAGTTTTTCCGCAGCCACTTTAGCCCCTGAGGGAGATGGCAGCCAGCCGTACGCTCCATCGTTTCCGCCAGTCACTTATTCGGATCCATTCACCCCCGCCCCACCCCCCCAACGCCCGCTCTTCCAGTCGTTCAACCAGCCCGAAGTCGTAGCGCCAGACCGCATCCCCCACATCGGCCATCTGGCGGTTTTCGGAGTCCTCACTTTTGCAGGCCTGCTGGGCACAAGTGGCCTTACATGGATAGCGCTGCACTTCCACCTCTTCGGAGTCTCGACACTCCAACAAGCTACCGACGAGATCCATTACAACCTGGGAAGCATGGCGGCCCTCTATCTGCTCACCCTCGCCGCCTGCGTGCTCGTCTTCCCACCCATCTGGCACAAGAGCTTCTTCGCCGGCCTGCAATGGAATGCCGCAACCGCCTTGCGCCTGCGCTGGAGGATGTTTGGCGCGGCGGGGCTATGCCTTGTGCTTGCCTTGGTTGACGAAGTGCTGATGCCTGGCCCAACCAATGCGCCCATCGACAAGATGTTTCAGACCCCTGGAGCGGCCTGGCTGATGTTCGCCTTCGGCGTCACCTGCGCGCCCCTCTTTGAAGAGATCGTCTTCCGCGGCTTTCTGCTGCCTGTGCTCGCCACAACCTGGGACTGGACCGTGGAACTGAGGACCGGCAGCCCCGCGCTCCCGCTCGATGCCCACGGCGGTCCGCAATGGTCCCTGCCCGCCATGGTGGCTGCCTCGATTGTCACCAGCATTCCCTTTGCCCTGATGCATGCGGAACAAACCGCCCACGCCATGGGCCCATTCGTGCTCTTGGTGGCCGTCAGCCTGGTGCTTTGCTGGGCTCGCCTGGGGACGCGCTCCCTCGCCGCCAGCGTTCTGGTCCACGCTTCCTACAACTTCCTGCTCTTCTCACTCATGTTGCTGGGAACCGGGGGGTTCAGGCACCTGGACAAGATGTGAACGCTGGGGGCAGAGCTCAGAGATTCGTGGGTCAGAGGCCAAAGGAACTCATTCATCCAGTGATATTGGCTCCCGATGATCCTGAAAACAGACTGCCATACAGCCTGTATTGCGCCCTATTTTGGATGAGTGTGGGCGCAAAAATGCGCGCTGCCTCCGGCTTCTTTGGCCGTCGTGGCACACTTTGGCGAGGGACAGCCATGAAGAACTGCCGCCGCTGGTCGATGGTTTCTTTAACAAACCTGCGCAGCTCAGCCACCGTACTGGCGGAGTTTCAGCGCTGAACCTTGGATTTTGTGCCGAAGGGCTCTACCGCAAACCAAACTGAAGGTGGCGCCCTTGCATCGGGGACTGCTTGAGCAGGCTTTAGGGTCAACTCTTCCGGACGCTCGGGGATTGAATGGCTCGATCGAGTTTCTCCATTTTTGCAGTTGAAGAACCTTCCTGCAATGTGATGAGCCGATCGGCAGGGACGTTCCTGTGGACTTCGATTGTTCCGAGCGGCCATCGAACTTCGAGTTCGACCGAACCGGCGGAGCCAAGCCCGAAGTGGAGGCGCGGATCGTTGCAGGAGACATAACTGGACTGACTCATCACTTCCTGAACCTGTATCTTGCTTCCACTGCGGATGGTAACTCTGGCTCCGATGGCGCTTCGGTTGCTCTTGGTCCCATGGAGGCGGACCTTGATCCAGTGATTTTCCGCGGGCGCATCGTTGCGCAGCAGGGAGGGCGGCTCGTTCTGATTCATGATGAGAATGTCGAGGTCGCCGTCGTTGTCGAAGTCACCGAAGGCGCACCCCCGGCTGACGTGGCGGGCGTTGAGGGCTGGCTGGCTTTCTTCGTCGATCTGCAGAAAGGTTCCATTGCCAAGGTTGCGGAAGAGGATACGCGGCCCTCGGCGGGGATACTTTGGATTCACCGCTTCGAGTTCGGGATAAACCTGGCCGGTGACAAGAAAGATGTCAGGATTGCCGTCATTGTCCAAATCGACCAGGCCCACGCCCCAACTGACGAACCGTCTTTCATGGATGAGCCCGGCCCGGGCGGTGACGTCCTCGAACTCGCCCTTGCCCTGGTTGCGGTAGAGACCTGTGGGCTGATTCATGTAATGGGTGCGCACAATGTCCAGATGTCCGTCGCCGTCATAATCGCCGATGCCAACGCCCATGCCAGCCATCTCCTTGCCATCGTCGTTGAGGGCGACGCCTCGCAGCAAAGCTTCTTCGCGAAAGGTGCCATCGTGGTTGTTCATCAACAGCAGGCTGGGGGTGGTGTCGCAGGCCACGAAGATATCCGGCCAGCCGTCTTCATCCACATCGAAGGCGGCGGCTGTGAGGCCATAGGAGCCATGCAGCGCGCCTATGCCGGACTCCTTTGTTACGTCGGTAAATGTGCCGTCCCCGTTGTTGCGGTAGAGCAGGTGGTAAGGGAGCGGAAGGCCGCTTGGACCGCAGTTGACGGGAACGCCCTCGTAATTGCAGTTGGGGCGATCGAGGGAGGGCGTGGGCATCTTTGCTAGATCCACATCGGCGTAGTTGGAGACAAACAGATCGAGCCAGCCGTCGCGATTGTAGTCGACGAAAGTGCATCCGGAGCCGAAGCGGGTGAACTTGCTGCGCAGGCCTGCTTGCACAGTCACGTCGGTGAAGGTTCCATTGCCGTTGTTGCGGTACAGGCGGTTTTGTCCAAAGTATGTGATGAAGAGATCTTCGAACCCGTCGTTATTGTAATCGCCGACACAAACGCCGACCGCCCATCCGGCGTCGGTCAAGCCCGACTCCTTGGTAACGTCGGTGAAGGTACCGTCCCGGTTGTTCCGATAGAGACGGTTGCTTGCGCCGGGAGGAATGCTTTCCAGGCGACGGCCACCGAGGATGAATACATCCATCCATCCATCGTTGTCGTAGTCGATGAAGGCGCAGCCTCCGCCCATGATCTCGGTAAGATATGTGGCAGTTGCACCATCCCCGTAGGGCATGACTTTTGTCAAGCCGGCAGACTCGGCTACATCCACAAAATGCGAGAAGGGGTGTAGTTCGGCAGCCATGGGAGCGAGGGCTGGAGCCTTGCGACGCAGCATGGCAGCGGCAAGAACTCCAGGTACGGATCGCAGCAGATGCCTGCGTGACCAAACGCGGGAAGATCTGTACGAGGCAGGCATTGGTTCGGAAAGTCCTCCCTTGGATGCGAACGGAGCCAGTTGTTGTTCCGGCTCGATCAATCCGCTACGGACTGACCCATACGGTTTGAGTGTAGCTGCAACTGGCAAGTCCCGTGCCTTCCGCACATTCATGGGCCGGGATGAGCATCTGCAAGCGCCTGCGTTAGCTGCCGCGCTTCGGCGTTGTCTGGATCGATTTCGAGCGTGCGGGCCAAAGCCTGACGAGCTTCCTGCCATTTACTCTCGCTGGCGAGAGTAGCGGCCAGATTGATCCATGCACCGACGTAGGAGGGAGAGGCACGGACCGCGGCGCGGAAATAGGCCTCAGCCTGCACGGCTTCGCCCTCTCGAACCGTAAGATAGCCCATCTGGTTCTGGGCCTCGGCGAAATTGGGATTCAATTGAATGGCCCGCTGAAGCGCAGCCTTCTCTCCCTGAATATCCTTCAATTTGTCGAGAGCCTTTGACAGCTTGTAAGAGAGAAGCGGCTCATCGGCATCGGTTTCGAGCGCCTCGCGGTAAAGGGATGCGGCCTTGGCTGGATCGCCCGCTGCCATGGCCTGGTCCCCAACTTCGGCTTTGCCGGCGGCCTGGGTCTTGTCGGATCGCGCCGTCTTCAATTGCTGGTAAATGCGCAACTTTTCCCTAGCTCCGGCATCATCGCCAAGGCGCTGGAGAACCTTGGCCAGATCGTACTGAACCTCCGGCTCGCTGTCGCCCATGGCAATTGCCTTCTCAAACTCCAGCCTTGCGGCGGGCAGGCCGCCAATCTTTGCCAGAATGGTTCCCAGCTCATAATGGGCTTGATAGTAGCTCGGATTCAAAGCGATGCAGCGCTCCAGGTGCGTGCGCGCGGGCTGATAATCCGCTTCCTGCGATTCGAGGATTCCGTTGAGATATTGAACCTCCCACTGATTTGGATAAGTCGCTAGCAGCCTGCGAGCCAGCTCGGGAGCCTTTGCGGAGTGGCTGGAAACCAGGATGCGCAGGCAGAGAAGCTGCGTGGGCTGGTCGTCAGGATGCTTTTCCAGCGCCAGATCGAGCGTGGCCAAGGCTTCCGCATCGCGGCCGTGAAGCATGAGCACCACGGCAAGTTCATCGGCGATGGGCAGCGAGTCCGGATCGTTGTTCAGGCCCTCGCGGAGCACTCTGGCAGAGTTGTCGAGCTGCGCCGTAGCGCCGTAGGCTTCACCCAGGTTCAGGCTTTGCAGCGACGTTCGAACCCGGCCATTGCCGGGCCTGTCAAGCAGCGCAATCACAGAAATGTAGTCCTTCTGGTCGACGAGGTCCTGGGACAGGGAGTCCAAAGCAGTGGAGGAATCCGGATCGATGGCCAAAGCAGCTCGCCACTCTGCCCCTGCATCGGAGGTCCGTTTCTGCCGGTCCAGCGCAGCGGCCAGCGCGAGTCGCGGTCTAACATCGCTGGGGTCAAGATGCTCCGCACGCCGAAGCGGCGCGGCAGCCTCGGTGTCACGGCCCGCGGAACACAGACTCAGCCCCCACATGTATTGGAATGAAGCCGAGTTCGGATCCAACCTGGCGGCGGAGGAAAAGGCCTCCGCCGCGCAACTGTACTGCTTGTGATCGCCAAACCAGGCTCCGGTCTCGAAATATCTCTCCGCGGCGGGCTTGCCCGCAAGGCGCGATTTCAACGCGGGCGGCAGGTTACATGCCGAGTATGCCAAGGAACCCGCCGCCAGCCAGAGGAGCATACCCCCGAAGAGTCGCATCCTCAACCGAGGCGTGGCCGCGGCGACGCCAGTCGGGATCATAAGCGCTGGGTGCGCTTGCGGGCTCCGATTCAAGCGCGGGATGCAACCGTCAACTGCAATCTCAATGGGGGACATGGATGGCCACAGAATGTTCGAGGAGCAAATATCTCCCCTGGCGCAAGGATTGCTCGCGCAGATCGAAGTATACAGCCGTGCATTCGACGCGCGCATCCTCCGAAAGCTGAACTTGGGACTGTTGGGTTGTCAGTGACGCACGAAACCCTCCGTCAGAAGCCAGAGGGAGGCACGCGGCAACCTCTGCGGCCATCTCGATTTTCTTTCAGCTCTCCGGGGCAATTGGATAATCTATTTTCATAAGTAAAACATTACAGAGATGTTATCGAGAATTTTAGACGGCAGCGAAGAGGTGAAAATAAATCCGGCTTATCGTACTTTTGGCAGATACATGCCGTTCATTCACGAGCGTAGTATTCATTTCGACTCAGAACACATGATCCATTTCGACCTGTGAATGACACCGAGAGCGGAATGTGGGTATCTGGGCATTCACCAATGAGTATCCACCATTATGAAAACGGTTTCAGGTGAAGCTCGAACGAAGCTCCCATGAATGCTAATCCGGGCCGTGGGATCGCCAAGAATTCAATTTCAGGAGGTAGTCATGCGATTCATCAACGCCAAGCATCTGCAAGTACTGATGCTCGTCATCCTGGCCATTGTTGCCGGCTCAGGGGCGCTTGTCTTCGGGCAAGGCACAAGCGGAAGCCTGACAGGTCAGGTAACCGATGCATCCGGCGCGGCCATACCAGGGGCGGCTGTCACCCTCACCAATGTTGACACTAACTTTGCGCAAGATGCAGTCACCGACGGCACTGGGTTCTACCAGTTCAAGCTGGTGCCGCCCGGCAACTATTCGCTCGCGATAACCGCCGCTTCCTTTGCCCATTACCAGCAGAAGGGCATCGTGATCAACGCCAACCTCTATGCCACGCAGAACGTTCACTTGAAAGTGGCCAGCGCCAAAGGCGAAACGGTAACTGTGACTGCCAATGCCGAACTGATCGACACCACTTCGGCCGAATTGGGCATGACAGTCAACGAAGCGTCGGTGACCGAGTTGCCGTTGAATGGCCGCGACCCCTCCACTCTGGCGCTGCTGTCGCCGGGCATCGTCGATGGCAACAAGGCCGGCATTGCCTGGCAGCAGAGCGGCTTCTCATTTCCCAATGAGTCCGTGACCTCATCGAATGGCGGCCGAGTCGGCAGCACGTTCTACATGCTGGACGGCGTCACCAATATGGACTCCTACCTTGAATCCAGCTCGCCCGCGCCCAACGCCGACGCCACGCAGGAGTTTCGCCTGATCTCAAGCAACTTCAGCGCCGTTTACGGCTTCTCGTCGGGCGGCGTGGTTTCCATGGCCACCAAGAGCGGCACCAACCAGTGGCACGGCGGCCTCTTCGAGTTCCTGCGTAACGGGGATCTCGACGCGCCGAACTGGAGCAACCACCAACAAGACACTTTCCGGCGCAACCAGTTCGGCGGCTTTGTCGGCGGACCGGCCCTGAAGAACAAGCTGTTCTTCTTCGCCAACTACCAGGGAACCGTCGTAGTTGGCGGCCCCGGAATGTCGGATAATGAAACCACCACACCCACCACGCAGATGTTGAACGGGGACTTCAGCGGGCTGATCACTTACGCTCAGGCGAACAATAGCAACTGCGGTTCTGGCTTTGGCGCCAGCGCAGTACAGTCGACCACTTGCGGCTGGCTGAACGGGCCATTCCACACCGCCAATGGGGTTCCGAACCAGTTGATCGGCGGCGCCAGCGCGCTTGATCCCGTGGCCGTGCAGTTTACCAACCTTGGTCTGCCGGGGCACAGCGCCGCAGCTTCAGGAACGGCTAATCCGACCTCCGCGGCGCAGAATCTGGCCGGGCAAATGTTCTATGGCTCAGCCAACATCAAGAATTCCACCTACACCGAGAACACGGACCGGATTGACTACGATCTGAACAAGGACCAGCGCCTCTCGTTGCGCTCGTTCATCGATCATTATGTGGCACCCGCCGGCGACACGCCGGGCAACGTTCTCTCCGTATTGAACCTGAATACCTGGAACCAGACATTCGGTATGCAGATGTGGTATTTCAACGAGATCGCCCAGCATACCTGGACGGTGAACCCCAGCACTGTCAACACGTTCACCGGTTTCTGGACCCAGCAGAGCTCACACAATGCGACCGCGGTCCTTGACAGCAGCAACAAACCGCTGTGCTGGTCGCGCTTCATCGCCGTTACCGAGCCAGCGTGCTATATGGAAGGCGACGGCTTCGGCGGCGCGTCCGGCGGCTGGACCGAGCCTTCGGATGAAGTCCGTGGCACGATAGGCTTCTCCGATACGCTGATCAAGACCGTCCACAATCACACCATCTCAGCGGGCATCGACCTGGTTCATCAACGGGCGGTCGAAACAACCGAATATCCTCAGATCGCCATCATCAGCTTCGGCGGCGGTTACACCGGCAACAACGTGGCCGACTGGCTCATGGGATACATGAGCAGCTTCATGCAGGGAGCGGGCGAACTGGCCGACATCCAGGGATGGATGATCGACCCGTACATCAACGACGAGTTCCGCATCAAGCCCGGCCTGACGCTAACCCTTGGCTTGCGCTGGGATCCGGACCTGCCGCCGGCTTCTGTCGGAGGCCGTGGGGCGGCCTTCGTGCCAGGCCAGAAGAGCTTCATCTTCCCTGGCGCGCCAGCGGGACTGATTTACCCCGGCGACACCAATATGGTTGGAGCCGGCCTTCGCCCCGGCGACAGCAAGTTCTTTGAGCCGCGCGTAGGCGTGGCCTATCAGCCCAAGAATTTGCCCCACACCTCCTTCCATGCCGCCTTCGGAATGTTCAGCGCTCCGGTGGCTTACGCCAACTACAACCATGTCGTCGATCTGGCGCCCTTTGCTGCGACATTCACCCCGAGCGCGCCGTCGAATACACCGATTTGCAATGGCGGCGCTACCTGCATACCGAATACCGGACAAACGATTACCGGATACGAGAACTTCCACAATCCATATGCAACTTCGTCCTTCGGCACGCCTAACGGCAACCCATTTGGCACTGGCCCCGGCCAGCTCCCATGGGCCAGCCCGACCTACAAACCCCCAATCAACGCGCCAATTCCGACCCCGATCAGTTTAGGGGCCTCTTTCAGCCGGAACTTCAAGGCGCCCATGGAGCAGGCCTGGAACGCTTCTGTTGAGCAACAGATCGATGCGGTGACGGCGGTTCGCGTGGCCTATGTCGGCAGCCAGTCGTATCACCAGAGCTATGTGCAGGATGACAACATCGCCAGCTACACCTACTGCACCTACTACAACAACCCGGCCTGCGCGCTGCCAACGTCCACAAACCTCACAAATGGCACCCTTAAGGCGCCATACCTTCCCTACGCCCCCAACTTCACCAACATTCTGGAATACGACAGCGGGGCCACGGCCAGCTATCACTCACTACAGGTCACCGCCCAGAGGCATTTGTCCCACGGTCTCCAGGGGCAATCGAGCTTTACCTGGGAGAAGTCGACGGACGTAGCCAGCGTCGCCAATCTTTCCAATGGCGATGAGATGAACAATCCCAAAAACCTGCGCTGGAGCCGCGGCATCTCCAACGCGAATCTCCCCTTCACCTGGGTCAGCAACATGATTTACAACAGTCCGGAGTTGAAGGGGCAGAATCAGTTGGTGCGTGGAGTGCTGGCAGGCTGGGAGATCAGCCCCATCGTCAGCTGGCAGTCGGGCACGCCGTTCAGCATCGGCGCCGGCAACAGTGCTGTCCCGATCAAGTCAGGCGGTTATGGCGAGCTTGGCAAGGGCAGCGGCTGCATCAATGACTGCGGCAGCGACCGAGCCGACCGTATCCCCGGAGTACCTCTGAACGTTCGCAAAGGCGGGCGCGCTAACTGGACCAAGAATTACTACAACACGGCCGCGTTTACCACCCGTCACGACGGAACCTTCGGTAACAGCGGCCGCAATATGATCCAGGGCCCTCCGGGCTTCAACATCGATTCGTCGGTGATGAAGAACTTTTCGATCCTTGAAAAGTACAAGGTGCAGCTCCGCTTCGATTTCTTCAACGCTACCAACCACGCCATCATGAGCAATCCAAGCGCGAATCCCGGCGATGCGGGCGGCAGCGCGAACGCTGAAATCAACAGCTACAATGGCGGCTTCGGCGGCACTTCCAACACCACTCGTATAGGTCAGGGATCTCTGAAACTGACCTTCTAACCAAACCACGGGCCCGGGCGGCGTACTCAGCTGCCCGGGCATTTTTCTTGCTCAAAAAACGGCGATCCAACGCGTCTGGCCACAACGCCTTGCTTCCGGCAGCGCGGTTCTATGATGGTTTCATGGGTCACAGTGCGAGCGTGGACCCGGAGGTTCAACCAATGCTCGATTCAATGTCCAAGCCACCCAATCGGCGCTGGCGTTTTCTCGCGGCAGTTGGAACCTTCTTCGCAGCCCTTCTCTTCTGTTCCTTTCTAGTGCCCCTTCACAGCACCGCTTTCGGGGATAGTCAGACTGGCTCCTCCGCCGGCCCGAAAGCCGTGCTGTGGCCCATCTCCATCGACTATCCACAGGATGGCTCCATCTTTCCGCCCGGTATTACGCCGCCCACGTTTCTCTGGCGCGATGCCGCGGCCGATTCCTGGCAGATCGAAATCGCCTTTGCCGACAACTCCGCTCCATTTCACGTGAGTCCCAAAGCCGAGCGGATGCGGTTAGGCGCCATCGACCCGGAGTGTATCAGCAACACCAACGAAATCCCCAAGCTGACTCCACAGCAGGCCGCCTCGTGGGCATGGACTCCCGACGCGGCCACATGGCAAGCCATACAATCGCATACCTCGGAGTCGCCGGCCACTGTCACCATCACCGGCTATAACAATGCACATGGCGCTACTTCTCAGGCGCGGATTTCACTCTCCACTTCGGCCGATCCGATAGGCGCGCCCATCTTTTATCGCGATGTGCCGTTGATGCCCAGCGCGGGCGCAAACGGAACGGTGCAGCCCTTGTCTCCCGCGGCTATTCATCTCATTCGCTGGCGGCTGCGGGACATTCGCCAGCCGGAGAGCCGCACGGTGCTGACGGATATGCCCACTTGCGCCAACTGCCACTCCTTTTCCGGCGACGGCAAGACGATGGGCATCGACGTCGATGGTCCGGCCAACGACAAAGGCCTTTATGCCGTTGTCCCCGTCGCACGGCACATGTCGATTCAGAACAAGGACATTGTGCAGTGGAACAGCGACGGCCAGGCGGGAAAGGTTCGCGTGGGCTTCATGTCTCAGGTCTCTCCCGACGGCCGTTTCGTGGTCAGCACGTTTGCCGGCTCGGCGCTCGATATATCGAACACGTATTACGTCACCAACTTCAGGGACTATCGATTTCTGCAAGTCTTCTACCCGACGCGGGGAATTCTGGAGTGGTACGACCGGGCCGCCGGCAAGCGCCGGCCTTTGCCCGGCGCGGATGATCCGCGCTATGTGCAGACCGACGGTGTGTGGAGCCCGGACGGCAAATATATTGTGTTTGCGCGGGCAGAAGCCAAGGATCCCTATCCGCCGGGCGAGCCAAAGGCGCTTCACGCCAACGATGCCAACGAGACGCAAATCCAATACGATCTATATCGGGTTCCGTTCAACGAAGGCAGAGGCGGCGTTCCGGAGCCGATCATCGGCGCATCGCAAAACGGAATGAGCAACAACTTTCCCAAGGTTTCGCCGGACGGGCGATGGATCGTCTTTGTGCAATGCCGCAACGGCCAGCTGATGCGTCCCGACAGCCAGCTTTACATTGTTCCATTCGGCGGCGGCACAGCCCGGCGCTTGCACGCGAACACGCTGCTCATGAATTCGTGGCACAGCTTCTCACCCAACGGACGCTGGCTGGTGTTTTCCTCGAAGGCCCGTTCGCCATATACGCAGATGTACTTGACGCACATCGATAGGGATGGAAACGACAGCCCCGCGATCCTGATCGACAACGCGACTGCATCCAATCGCGCAGTGAATATCCCGGAATTTGTGAACACGGATGGGGATGGGATCGAAGATATACAGGTTCCCGCCGTCGATCTCTATAAGTTGATCGACGAGGCTATGCAATTGGCGGAAAAGGGGGAGAACGTGCGGGCTCTTGCGATCTGGAAGCAAGCGGCTGCGTTGGACCCGGAGAACGGGAAAGTTCAAAACGGCCTGGGAATCTCCCTTTACGTTCATGGCGAAACCGCTGAGGGCCTGGAGCACCTTCGCCACGCCGTCCGCATCAACCCTCTGTCTGTAGAAAGTCACTACATACTCGGCAGATTCCTGCTCAAGGAAGGACATGCGGAGCAGTCGTTGCCGGAGCTTGTGGCGGCCATCGAGATCAGGCCGCACTTCGCCGCGTGCGAGGAGGCGCTGGGCAGCGCGTATGAAGCCGTGGGCAACAGTCCAGAGGCTCTCGCACACTGGCGGAAGGCGCATTTGATGGATCCGGGCCGTGTGAGCGCTACCCTAGGCGCCGCCTGGGTTCTGGCCACGGCGCCGGATGCATCCGTACGCAACGGCGCGGAAGCGGTGTCGCTGGCCGAGAGCGCAAAGACTCTTGCGCCTCACGACGATCCGGACGTGCTCGATACGCTGGCCGCTGCGTACGCTGAGAATGGGCTATACGCAAGGGCAGCGGCCTCAGCCACACGCGCTCTTGCGTTGGCAGAGGCGCGGGGAAACTCGAGCCAGACATTCGCGATTCGCACCCGTCTGCTGCTTTATAAAGAGAACAAGCCCTATCGCAGTGAGCGGCCATCCGGTGTTGGTCAACCATCCGCAGCGAGCGTCTCTTCGTCGAGCGGGAAACAATGAGGATCTGATCCGGATGGGGCGCGCTTTGAGAGAAGCGGAATGCAGACGGCTCATTGCCAGGCTGGATGCCGGAAGCGAGCAATCGGCAGCGTGCCTTCAGCGACGCAAAGGCAAGCGTGCCTCAATGCGTACGCCCTTCCCGAGGCTGCTTGTCAAACTGAATACACCACCTGACCGTTCGATCCTCTATTTCATGCCCTTGATTCCAAAGTGACGGCTGTTCCGACTTTCCAGCTCACGAAGATCGAATCTACAGCCGTCGTCCACAACGCATAAAGTCAATTCGCGGCGGCTGCACGCAAGCGCAACTTCGATGTGCTTGGGAATTCCATGGAGAGTCGCGTTATACTCCGCTTCACGAGCCACCATCAACAGATCGTGAACAATGGGAAGGCTCACTCGAACCGGCGAGTCTGCAATGGAACAGTGGATTTTGAAATTGAACTCCGCGCTGGCCTGTCCGGCCATTGCTTCCAGTTTCTCTCCCAGTTCGCTGAATTCGTGATCAGGCTGGCGAAGATCCAGGACCGCTTCACGCGCTTCATCGATAGTTGTGCACAATTGCATCCGCGCAATATCCATCAGCCCGCTCTCCGCGCCATCATCGGATGCTTCCATTGAAAATGCCTCAAAGAGCGCGGAAATGCCGTTGCATCCTTGAATTGCGGTATCGTGGATCTCGCGGGCAAGCCGGTTACGTTCGTCGAGAACGGCCTCTAATCGGGTCCGCACCTGCCGCACACGATTCTGGTACGCGCCGAAGACGAGCAGTACAGCGAGCAGGACGCTTGCGGGGATGAACCACCAAGTGCGATAGAAGCGCGGTCGTTGGACAATCTCAATGGAGGCCTCGTCGATGGCACTGGGATTCCCGATTTCAAAGACCTGAACATAGAAGTGGTAGTGTCCGGAAGGCAGGTTGGTGTAATCGGCCGTGTGCGCCGAGGTGGCTGCGCTCCAATCGCGGTCAAAGCCGTCCAGCATATAGCGAAACCGGAGTCCGGCTTGCGAACGCAACTGGATGGGCGCGAATGCAAACTCCAGCCGGCTGTTTCCGGGTTGCAACACGATTGGCCCGGCTAGAGCGACAGTCCTTCCGTCAGCAAAGATATCCCATTGGGGCCACTCATCCAAAGGTGGGCGTCCCGGTCCTCGAGGATGGCGAGAATGGCGTCGCCCGCCAGCCCGTCCGCAGAGAGGAAGTGGGCCACCTTGCAGTCGCGGAGACGAAACAATCCGTTGTTGCGCGTGCCAAACCACAGGCCGCCGTCCGGGACTTGGTGAATCGCCCAGATCTTCGTTTGCGCCATCGCAGCGGTGGCCGCGCCCTGAATGAAGACTCTGCGGTACAGATGGCTCAGCCCGCGATCCGTGCCGATCCACATGCTGCGATCGCTGAACTGGACAATTGCACGGATGAAGTTGTTCGATAGGCCATCCTGGTCGGTCCAGCGCGTTGTACGGTTTGCGGCGATGTGTTAAATCCCGTTTTCGTCAGTACCCGCCCATAGCGCTCCAGATTGATCGCGGAAGACGTTGCGTACGTGGACAGCGCGCATGTCCGGAACCAACAATCAATTGCAGCAGGCATAGCAGGAATCTTGCTTCGGTCGGACTTTTGGCCGATATGTAAGCACTAAGAAAAGAGTAAAGTGATCTTTCTCGATGGCTGTCACAAAGGCCATGCAGGAGAAAGACGCAGTTGGCGCGGAGCCTGTCATTATGCCTCCCTCTCGAAAATCAAAGACCATAAGCCCACGGTCTGGGAACCAATGGAGGTGCAAACTGGCTGGCGCAGTTCTGCGTCTCGCGCTCATTGCGGCCTTGCCTTGCCATGCGCAGGGCGCAACGACGATTCAGATCGACGCAAGTCAGCCCTACACATATCCGGGTCCAGCGAGTTTCATCGAAGGTTCGGCCAAGTCGCCATCGGGTAGCATCCTCGGCGTCAACAGCCTCTATCTGACGCTGGACGGAAAGCCCTGGCTTCCCGTGATGGGAGAGTTTCACTTCTCGCGCTATCCACAATCGCAGTGGGAGGAAGAGATCCTGAAAATGAAGGCCGCCGGGGTCAATATCGTGGCCACATACATCATCTGGATTCATCACGAAGAGATCGAGGGCCAGTTTGACTGGCAGGGACAGCGCGACCTGCGCGCATTCACTCAGCTTTGCGCCAAACACGGCATGTACGTGCTTGCAAGGATAGGTCCATGGGCTCATGGGGAAGCGAGGAACGGGGGCTTTCCCGACTGGGTTGTCAAAGGGGGGCCAACCCGTGTCAACGATGCACACTATCTTTCTGAAGTTCGTGCCTGGTACGGGCAAATCGGGCAGCAGCTCGACGGCCTCTTGTGGAAGAATGGCGGTCCGGTGTTGGGAATTCAACTCGAAAACGAGTACGCTCTGCGGGGTCCGGGCGCGGGCGAAGAGCACATCCTGCAATTGAAGAAGATCGCGGTCGACAGCGGCCTGGATGTTCCGTTGTATGTGGTCACAGGATGGGACAACGCGGTGGTCCCGTTCAACGCGGCCATTCCTGTGTATGGCGGATATCCCGATGCGCCCTGGGACTCTTCAGTCTCCAGGCTGCCACCTCCAGAAGTTCACGCATTTCGCTTTCAGAACCGCGTTGCGGCAAACATGAGCGCCTCCGGCGATCAGATCGCCGGCTGGGGTTCGAGCCCATTTCTCACGGCAGAGATCGGCGGCGGCAACGAAGTAACCTACCATCGCCGGCCGGTCATCGAGCCCGATGACATTGCTGCGATGTTGCCCGTCATGCTCGGATCGGGCGTGAACCTCTACGGCACATATATGTTTCAGGGCGGCGAAAACCCCGATGGCTTATTGACTACGCTACAGGAATCGCAAGCCACCGGCTACCCGAACGATGTGCCGATCAAGTCCTATGACTTTCAGGCCCCGCTGGGCGAATTCGGCGAGGAGCGCGCCTCGTTCCGCAAGATGAAAGTTTTCCAGTACTTCTTGAACGACTTTGGAGCGGATCTTGCTCCGATGATAGTCCATGCGCCAAGCCGGATACCCAAGAGCCGCGAAGATCTCACGGTTCTGCGCGCTTCCGTGCGGTCTCAGGGAGACGCGGGATTTATCTTCGTCAACAATCATGTGCGCGGCGCCTCGATGCCGGAGCGGCGAGGGGTGCAATTCGAGATCAAACTTCCAGATGGTCCACTCCTTGTTCCGCGGCGCCCGCTCGATATTCCTTCCGGCGCATATTTCATTTGGCCGTTCAATCTGCGGGTGGACGGGATTACGATCCGTTACAGCACGGCACAATTGTTTACTCGCATCGAGGGTGGCGGCGCCAAAATGCTTTACTTCGCCGCGGTTCCCGGCATCCCAGCGGAATTCGTTTTCGACGCCGCCGGCATTCGCACCGTGCGAGCGGCGAGCGGCCAAATTGCCAACGATTCAGGTGCTGTTTCAGTAAGTGAAATCAAGCCCGGCGTCGAATCGCGGATCGATCTTGTTTCGGGCGAGGGCAAGAAAGTCAGTGTTGTTGTATTGTCGGCGAAGGAAGCCGAGAATGCCTGGAAGGTGCACATTGGCGGAACTGACCATCTGCTGATCTCGGCGCAGGACTTCTTCGCGGATTCCGAATCCACGTCAAGCCGCGTCTGGCTGCGTTCTCGCGGAACGCCCCAATTTGCCTTCAGCATCACGCCTCCACTTGCATCCGTGCCCGTTGCGAATCTACCTTTAACGCGGACCGCGGCCGATGGGGACGTTGTCA
>Ga0302194_10001229_pt1 | contig 16309 bp, 16 predicted proteins | sample II_Bog_N1_1_FD_200227 | JGI IMG/M metagenome (GOLD analysis project Ga0302194, IMG submission 200227) | Peat permafrost microbial communities from Stordalen Mire near Abisko, Sweden - II_Bog_N1_1 | ecosystem: Environmental > Terrestrial > Soil > Wetlands > Peat | place: Sweden: Abisko...
TGTCGCCACAGGGCAACTATGACACCTACACCGAGCTGTTCGACCCGCTCGTGGTCATGAGCGGGCCGCAAGATTTCATGGATGTGCGCTGTTATGTGGACGAGATACTCGTCTCACGGTTGCCGTCGCATTGGCATATTCAGGCGCAGATGCAAATCACCGGGACGGACATCAAGGTGCCATTGGAGTTCGTCCGGGTGCAGCCCTACATCTCGCCCAAGATCGAGCTGTCCAATGAAAAACAGGAGCAGGTGGATCTGCGCGTGCTTCCGGTGATTTTCCGTTTTGAGAAAAAGGATGCCCCGGTCTATCCCGGCCAGATGGTGGATGTTTTCATCGGCCAAGTAGCAACCGGAACAAACGCTACAAACAATTTCTAATATGCGATACAGCGGCATACTGCGGATTGGCTTCAAGCTGCTGGTCAACGATCGAGGCAAGTTTTTTGCGTTGTTGATCGGGATCACCTTTGCCGTGTTCCTAATGATGGAAATGACCGCTTTGTTTGCCGGCATTCTAAACAAGGCTTTTTCGCCGGTCACTAATATCGGTGCCGCGATGTGGATCATGGATCCGGCGGTCAATACGGCCAGCAGTCCGATCCCCATGCCGGAATACGTGCTGGACGCGGCGCGCAGCATGGACGGGGTCAGCTATGCGGTGCCGCTCTTCATGGGCGGCGCGCTGGTCAAGCTCGCCAGTGGCGCCTATCAAGGGGTCAATGTGGTTGGCCTGGACGACAGCAGCCTGTTTGGCCGGCCCGCACTCGAACAAGGCAATATTCTGGACATTTATGCCGACAATACATTCTTCGTGGTGGACGATCCTGAAATATCCAAGCTGGGGGATCCAAAAATCGGCACCACGTTTGAACTCAATGACCATCGCGGAAGGATTGTGGGCATCGCCAAAGTCGTTTCCAACGGACTGAATGGTGTGCCGACGCTCTATACCACCTACAACCGGGCGGTCGAATACCTGCCTTCGACGCGGTTCACCTTATCCTATGTTCTGATGCAGCCGAAGAACGACGCCGCCATCGCCGGGATCAAAAAGCAGGTGGCCAAACTCGGCTATGTCGCCTACACCAAGGATGAATTCGACAATAAGATCAGCAATTTCTACGTTTACCAGACGGGCATTGGCACCAACATCCTCTTGATGACCATCATCGCCTTTGTCGTCGGCTTGTCCATCTCGGGCCAGACTTTCTACACCTTCATCTTGGAAAACCTGGAAAAATTTGGCGCGTTGAAAGCCATCGGGGCCAAGGGACGGGAGCTGATTTACATGATCCTCTTCATGGCATTCTTTACCGCCATGATCGGCTACGGCCTCGGCATCGGCATGGTGACGTTGATGATCGTCCTTGCCAAATCCAGATTACCAAATTACGCCGCGACGATCACGTTCTGGAACCTGGGGCTGGCCTTCGGCATGGTTTTGCTGATTGCCGGAATCTCAAGTTATATCGGAATCCGCAAGGTTCTCAAAATCGAGCCGTTCGACATTTTCCGGGGGTAACCATGAACCATTGGATGAAAACCTTATTCTCACTGCCGAAAACCGAAACCCGAATGGTCATCGTTTCCTTGGCGTGTCTGGCTCTATTCGCCGGCTGCAGCTTCGCGCCAAAATATGCGGAGCCATCCGTTCAAACCCCGGCTGTCTTCAAAGAAATGACGCCGGCGCAAGCATCAGCAACTGACGGCTGGAAAACCGCCGAGCCAATGGACAATGCGCTTCGCGGCCAATGGTGGAAAATGTTTCACGAGCCAGAGCTAAATGCTTTTGAAAGCCAAGTGAATGTTTCCAACCAGACTGTCGCCGTTGCGCTGGCGAATTTTCTCGCCGCGCGGGCCGTGGTGAAACAAGCCCGTTCGCAGTATTTCCCAACCGTCACCGCCAGTCCTTCGGTCTCGGAGTCCCGTCAACAGATAAATTCATCAAGTTCTTCGCCGACTTCTTCCACGTTCACCGAATATGCGCTGCCATTCGACGCCTCCTGGGAGCCGGACTTCTGGGGCCGTATTCGCAACACGGTGAAAGCTAATTCGCTGGAAGCACAAGCCACGCTGGCTGATCTCGAAAACGTCCGGCTGACCATTCAGTCAGAAGTGGCAATGGATTATTTTGAGCTTCGAGTGTTGGATGCGCAGAAGCAGCTTTTGGATGCAACGGTGATCGCATATCAGGAATCACTAAAGCTGACCCAAGCCCAGTATGACGCGGGCTTGGCGTCTGACCAGGACGTTGCGCAAGCTGAAACGCAGCTCAATACAACGCTCGCGCAGGCCACCGACCTCGGCATCCAACGCGCGCAACTCGAACATGCCATCGCAACGCTCCTCGGCAAGCCGGCTTCCTCGTTTTCCATCCCAGATTGTTCGCTGACTGCAAAACCAATCGCCATTCCTTTCGGCGTTCCGTCCGAACTTCTCGAACGCCGTCCCGACGTCGCCGCCGCCGAACGCCGCGTTGCCGAGGCGAATGCGCAAATTGGCGTGGCGCGCGCAGCCTATTATCCGACGATCACCCTGAGCGGCGCGGCGGGATACCAAAATACCTCGATACAAGATTTATTTTCCGGTCCGAGCCTTGTCTGGTCCGTCGGCGCAACGCTGGCGCAAACCCTTTTCGACGGCGGCTTGCGCAAAGCGGTCACCGAACAGTCCCGTGCGATCTACCAGGGCACTGTCGCGAATTACCGTCAGACCGTGCTCACCGCCTTTCAGGAAGTCGAAGACAATCTTTCGACGCTGCGAATTTTGTCGCAGGAACTCCAGCAACAGAACGCCGCCGTGGCGTCGTCACAGCGCTACCTGAACCTCGCCAACGTCCGCTACCAATCAGGCTTGGACATTTACCTCGATGTGATCGCCGCACAAACCGCTCTGCTGAATAATCAGCGGACGGCACTGAACCTCCAGATGGAACAACTGACGGCGAGTGTCCAGTTGATCAAAGCACTGGGCGGCGGCTGGGATGTTTCGCATGAAACGACAGCGGCCATTCCTTGAGCGCCACGCCTGGCCAAAATGGCTGCTCAAGTGCCCGATTATCCAGAAAGGGCGGTGAACATGCTCCACTGGTTGCATTCTCTTCTGCCTCACATCCCTCATTACGGATATGTGCTCGTCTTCATTGTCGCGTTTTTGAACAACCTCGGTTTTCCCCTGCCGGGGGAAACAATTCTTTTGGGAGCCGGATTTGTTTTGGGGAAAACTGCGGATTCACTGTGGCAACCCATGGTGGCCGGAACGGCGGCCTGTTTTCTGGGCGGCATCGGTGCCTTCTGGCTGGGGCGGCGGCTGGGCCGGGGCAGCTTGGAAAAAATCCGCTGGCTCCATCTCACGCCCGAACGGATGAAGTGGCCCGAACGATTTTTTAAACGGCATGGTGATAAGACGGTTTTTATCGCGCGGTTCATCTTTTTGTTCCCTCCGGTCATGGTCAATCTGCTGGCTGGCATGTCACAAATGCCCTGGCGCATTTTTCTGGTTTACGACCTTACGGGGTCGGCGGCCTATGCTACCACCTACACTCTGATTGGATATTTTTTCGGAAAGAAGTGGAAGCTGCTCGAATCTTGGTTGGGGCCTACGGCACTTTATCTGATTTTTGCGGGGCTGGTCATCGTAGTTCTAAGCGTGCTGTTCAGATATTCTCTCTCCGGCTATTGGGCGCGTATTTTCCCGAAAAAGCGGCAGTGACAATGAACATGGCGGCTCATCTTATGGGGTGTTCACCCCATTGTGCGACCAACTGCGCAGGAGCAATGTGATGCTGGCAGGCGTGCCGATCAGATTAAACGTGATTTCTTAAATGCGCCATGAGCCGGACGACACCAAACAATGAAAGGAAATATTATGTTAAGCAAAGTCAAAACCCTGAAGGGTTACAGGTTGGACGCTCTGGACGAACTGGATGGTAAAATCGGGAAAGTCAAAGAATTCTACTTTGATGACCGGTTCTGGACCATTCGTTATCTGGTAGCTGAAACGGGAACCTGGCTTGCGAGCCGAAAGGTGCTGATTTCGCCCTACGCGCTGGTTGCCATATTCAACGAAGAGAAAACAATTGACGTCGCTCTGACCAAAAAACGGATTGAAGACAGCCCCTCCCTGGACACCGACAAGCCCGTTTCCCGCCAATTCGAGGATTCGTTCTATGGGTATTATGATATTCCAGTGTATTGGGCTGGCCCACACCGTTGGGGATATTGTCCTGACATCGAGCGTGACCGTGGACAATGGAAAGTATTTACTCCCGCGCAGAAATCGTGGGATCCCCATTTGCGCAGCACGCACGCGGTAAGCGGCTATTACATCCACGCCACCGACGGCGAGATTGGCCATGTGGAAGATTTTATCATTGATGATGAAACGTGGGAAATCCGTTATCTCATCGTGAACACCAGTAATTGGTGGGCTGGGAAAAAAGTCCTGGTATCACCGCAATGGATTGATCGTGTCAGTTGGGACGATAAAACAGTCTTTATCAATCTTTCCCACGAGGCCATCAAGCAGTCACCGGAATATACGGACGAGTCTCTGCTGACCCGCGATTATGAAATCGGTCTGCATGGCCACTACAATCGGAAAGGATACTGGGTAGATGAACTGGTGAACAGTTAACCTATGCCAGTTGCTTCACTCGTTTCTGCCCCCGCTGCAATTGCTGTTCCGACCAGCAATTCCACGAATGGCCTCACCAGCGATGAGGCTCGCAGCCGACTGGAAAAGTCCGGTCCAAATTCCATGCCTGATACGGCGCTGCATCCTTTGCGCCGGGCGCTGACCAAATTCTGGACCCCAATCCCTTGGATGCTTGAAGCGGCGATTCTGTTGGAACTGGTGCTTGGAAAATTTGTCGAAGCCGGGATCATCGCGGTGCTGCTGGTATTTAATGCCGCGCTGGGATTTTTCCAGGAGGGCCGTGCCCAGGCAACGCTGGCCGCGCTGAAATCGCGGCTGGCACTGACAGCCTCGGTTCGCCGGGATGGCGTGTGGAAAAATCTACCCGCTGCCGATCTGGTGCCGGGTGACATGGTGAAGCTCTCACTCGGTGGCGTCGTCGCTGCAGACGTAAAGCTGACCGAGGGGAATGTTCTCCTCGATCAATCCATGCTCACCGGCGAGTCCATCGGCACTGAAGCCGGTCCGGGCTTCCAAACCTTTGCCGGGGCGCTGGTGCGACGCGGCGAAGCGGTCGCGGAAGTAACGGCAACTGGAACCCGGACCAAGTTTGGCCGCACAGCGGAATTGGTTCGCACAGCGCACGTAGTCAGCTCACAGCAAAAGGCGGTGTTGCGTGTGGTGCGCAATCTCGCGGTGTTCAACGGCATTCTCATTGTCCTCATGGTAGTGTATGCACATGCCCACGCGATGCCGGTCGCTGAGATCATTCCTTTGATTTTAACAGCGGTGCTGGCTTCGATCCCGGTGGCGCTGCCAGCCACGTTCACGCTGGCGAGCGCACTCGGAGCACGGGCTTTGGCGCGTCAGGGTGTCTTGCCCACACGCCTCTCGGCGGTGGACGAAGCGGCCTCGATTGATGTGCTGTGCGCTGACAAAACCGGGACACTCACGCGAAATCAACTTTCAGTAACTTCGGTTCATCCGCTGTCAGGCTTTGATGAATCGCACATCTTGACGATGGCGGCGCTCGCCAGTTCCGATGGTGGTCAAGACCCGGTGGACGCAGCCATTCGTGCCGCTGCGGCCAAAAAAGTTTCTGCGAATCCACCCAAACTATCTCATTTCACGCCGTTTGATCCTGCGACGAAGATGTCCGAGGCGACGGCAAAGGATTCAAGTCTCGGAACGCTGCGCATTGTCAAAGGCGCTTTCACCGTCGTTGTCACGATTGCAGCTCCTTCTCTCACAGCGGCGGCGGCGGCGACTGAACTGGAAGAAAAAGGTTTTCGGGTGCTGGCCGTTGCTGCAGGACCGCCGGCGGCGATGCAACTCATGGGATTGATTGCGCTAAGCGACCCGGCTCGCGAAGACTCGGCAGAATTGGTCACCCAATTGAAAACCCTCGGCGTCCGCATGGTGATGGTGACGGGCGACGCACCCGCGACGGCGGCTATTGTTGCTCATGCGGTCGGTCTCAATGGGTCGGTGTGTCCGCCCGGGCCAATACCGAACGACGTTCGCCCGGAAAGTTACGCGGTGTTTGCCGGCGTGCTGCCCGAAGACAAATTCAAACTGGTGAAGGCTTTTCAGAAGGACGGGAACATCGTCGGCATGTGCGGCGATGGTGCCAACGATGCACCTGCGCTACGGCAGGCGCAGATGGGAATTGCGGTGTCAACTGCAACCGATGTGGCCAAGTCCGCCGCCGGGGTAGTGCTCATCAATCCAGGTCTCGCCGGCATCGTTGCCGCCGTCAAGGAAGGACGAATTACGTTCCAGCGCATTCTAACCTACACGCTAAATTCCGTGACCAAGAAGATCGTGCAGGTGTTGTTCCTGGGCGTCGGCCTCATCATGACCGGTCACGCGATTCTCACACCCATGCTGATGATCATCGTCATGATGGCCGGTGATTTGCTCGGCATGTCGTTGACCACCGATCATGTCCGGCCTTCCTTGCTGCCAAATAATTGGCGCATAGGCACGCTGACCATCGCGGGCATCTTCATGGGCGTTTCCGAACTGGTATTCTGCGTCGGCGTGCTCGCCTTCGGACATTTCCACCTGCGACTGGGCATCGCAACCTTGCAGACATTGGCGTTCTTCGTTCTGGTGTGCGGAAACCAGGCCACCATGTATGCCGTGCGCGCCCGTGGGCGAATTTGGTCATCGCCTCATCCCAGCCGCTGGCTCGTCTTATCGTCAGCGATTGATGTGATAATCGCCGCGACGCTGGCCGGATGCGGCTGGCTCATGCTGCCGCTGCCGCACTGGATGTTGGGCAGCGTTCTGGCCGTGGCCATTGCTTTCACATTCGTCATGGATTTGGTAAAAGGTTTAGTGTTTCGCCGCTTGAAAATAGCTTAAATGGCAAAGCACCAAATCCTCGTCCGGCGCAGGCGCAACCAAGATGACCTTGCATCCAAACGAACCATTGTTTGTGCGTTAATCATTTGTTTTGAGCGACGAAAAAAAGGCCTGCGTAAATCTTGGGATCAATCAAAACACCGGTTGTCGCTTTCGCCTCTAACCACTTCACGACCTCTGCCAGCGGAATTTCGTGAACCGTAATGTCTTCGTGCGCGACACCGCCACCTTTTCCAATGCGATGCAAATCGAAAGCGCGAAAGAGCGTCACCCGTTCTGACGTGATTCCGCTGCAAGAGGCTCCGGTCATCACTGGCTCAAGGCACCCGGCGGCATAACCAGTTTCCTCCAACAGTTCGCGAAGGGCGGCAGCGGCAGACGATTCGCTCGGGCAACCCGGTTCATCTCCGATGATACCGGCGGGAAGCTCGATGGTGCGTGTGTGAACCGGAATCCGGTATTGCTCCACCAGCAAAACTTTCTGTTCCGTGGTCACACTGATGATGAGCGCGACACCGGTTCCATGGACCCTGTCAACGTATTCCCAATGACCCTCTTTGATCAGCGTCAGGAATTTACCGGTATGCAGGATTCTTTGGCTGGTTTGATTCATTTGTTTTCAGAAGCCATTCCAAGGCAGTTGTCGCCGAATGAAAGAGTTTTACGTCAAGCCCGCGATTATTAGCCACCATTACGCCAAATTTCCCCGAACGAACCCACTCCGGACTGGCCACATGCGCGATCTTGACCGATGACTTTGCGTTGGAAGCAATGCGTTCGACGAAATTATATCGTTCAGCCATTCCGGGCGGCTGCAATCCCGACACCCCGGTTGAATCAATCAGCAGTTTCTCAATCTTTTTTTGGCGACAGCGAAGCACCGCGCGGCTTATCAAGTCAGCCATCTCGTCAAACGAGGCCTGTCCCACGGGACAAAACACCGCATGTTCCTTTTTCTGCTCGAAGTGCTCCAACTTTTTCACCGGATGTATAGGAAATTAAATTTGGCCCTCTGAATCAATGCGAAAATGCTGAACTTAAAAAGCAAATGGGGTGAACACCCCATAGCACAAGTAGAATGTTCGGCTATTGTGTCATCAATGTCCCCTAAATATATCTCCGATGTTAATAATCCAATATGCGAACCGTTTCATCGCCAGTCGAATTCTCGCCAGCGCATTCTTGTGGTGGAAGATGAGCGTGATCTCCGCCAGATCACCGCTGAAGGGTTGACAGACGCCGGCTACCAAGTGGATGTCGCCGAAGATGGGGCCACTGCTTGGACCGCGTTGCAAATTTACCAATACGATCTGTTGTTCACCGACCAATTCATGCCGAAGGTGTCCGGCGTCGAGTTGCTCAAAAAAATCCACGAATCACGCATTACACTATCGGTCATTATGGCCACCGGATTTTTGCCCACTTGGGAATTCGCCCTGCACCCCTGTCTGCAACCCGTGAAAATGCTCCTCAAACCCTATTCGTTCGGGAAGTTGCTGGGCATGGTAAAAAATGTTCTGTCCAAGACAGCCAGCGTCGGCGATGACATCCCGCTGCCTCCGTTGCCGCCAGAACCACCACTGCCTCCGCTGCCACAATTGCTCGCCTGATGATTCACCACACTTGATCAAATAAATAATACAAATTACACGTTTATGATACCAACCAGTCTCCACACTGCCGCCCCAACCCTGCAAGCCATGCCTTTGGCATTGATTTTTCCATCGCGACTGATGCTGACCGAAAGAGCATCGGTCAAGGATAACGGATTCTCGGCGGTCATCAGGACGGAAACTCTCACGATGCGCGCCACCCTTGTAACCCCAGTTCTGAGAGAAATTCCGGGTTACCCTCATGGCGGGATCAATGATTAAATTCGTAGCATTTTCTACAAATCGCACATCAAGCGCACATTCATCACCAAGCCATGAGCAATCCAAAAAATTCCACCAAATGCGAAGCGTCCATGAGCGTGATGGATGCCATCCAGCATCGGCGCTCCGTGCGTGACTATGCGTCGAAGACAATTGAAAGAAAAGTCATCCAAACGCTGCTCGATGCCGCCGTCCATGCTCCCACCGCCATGCACGAGGAGCCATGGTCATTTGCCGTCGTCCAGGATAAAAATGTTTTGGATCGCTTGTCAGAAAGCGCCAAAAAACTTGTGCACAACGAAGCCCAAGGTTCCGATACCGACCGTGCAAAGCACACGTTACATGTGGTGGACAAGCCGGATTTCCATGTTTTCTATAACGCCGGCACGCTGATCGTTATTTTCAGCAAACTACAAGGGGCGTTCGCCGTGGCGGATTGCTGGCTGGCGGCGGAAAACCTGCTGCTGGCTGCTTGTGCGCAGGGGCTTGGCACCTGCGTCATCGGTTTTGCGGTCTCGGCACTGAACACGCCGGAATGGAAGTCGGAGTTGAAAATCCCGGCTGAAATGACAGCCATCGCGCCGATGATTGTGGGTGTGCCGGCAGGTGAAACGTCGCCGGTGCCCCGCAAGGCACCGGAAATTCTTTCTTGGTTATGACACGATCGGGAGGCAGGTGTAAACAATCCTTACCCTGATGCCAGATTGTCTTTCTGATCGAGACTGAGCCGGTGGTGACGGTCTCCGCCGTCAGCAGCAGTCGGAGGATTGCTCCGCACCGCCCACCATGTGACCAGCCCGGCACCGGCGCAAATGATTGCCCCCACCGCAATCGTCCACGGCACGCCCACGGCATGAGACAGGAATCCAGACTCAATGCCACCCAAAGGCATCATGCCGCCAAATACCAGTGCCCAGATGCCCATCACCCGCCCGCGCATCGCGTTGGACACGCTGCTCTGGATGAGCGTGTTGGTGGTTGAGAAATAAAGGATCATTCCCCAACCACCAACCGCCAGGCACAGAAGCGCCAGCGGATACCAACGCACGATGGCCAACAGCGCCAGCATGGCTGAGAACAACCAAAGTCCGCCGAGAATCATCAGCCGTGGCCGGACGCGGTTTCCATAGGTCGCCACCGTCAGCGCCCCCAAAAGTGCCCCGAATCCGTTGGCACTGAGCAGAACACCATAGCCAGTTTCGCCGACATGAAGAATGTCGCTTGCATAGGCAGGCAGCAGCACTGCATACGACCAGCCAAAGATGCCCACCACGCCAAAGAGCAGCAGCAAAATGCGCACGCGACGGTGGCCGGCCACATACTTGAATCCTTCCATGATATGCCGCCCCGTTGAGTGCGGTTTGGGCCGGGGTTCATGCTTGGGCAGACGCATCATCAACAGCCCCACGATGACCGCAATGAAGCTGACGCCGTTCAGGATGAAACACCAAGTGATGCCAACGGATGCCATGAGCAAGCCCGCCACAGCGGGACCGACTACCCGTGCGCCATTCACGATGGAACTGTTCAGCGACACCGCATTCATCAGGTCTTCGTGACTGGTCATTTCGACCATGAATGCCTGTCGTGCGGGCATGTCGAAAGCCATCGCCACACCGCCCAGCGCCGCCAGCACGAGAATATGCCACGTTTGAATGTGGCCACTCCCCACCAGCGCGGCAAAGACGAAGGCGGTAATCATCATCGCAATCTGGGTGTAGAAAATGATGATCCGCTTGGGATGCCGGTCGGCCACGGAGCCGCCCCACAGGGATAAAACCAGCATGGGCAAAGTTCCGACGGCCGCCACCGTGCCCAACAAAACCTTCGATCCAGTCAACTGATATACGAGCCAGCCTTGAGCGGTGGTCTGCATCCAAGTTCCGATCAGCGATACAAGCTGACCGATGAAGAACAGCCGGAAATTGCGATGTTTCAGGGCGGCAAAGGTGTCACGCCATGACACGCTCCCCATTGGCCGAGGCTGCGCCATGAATTCTGGCGGAGCAGTGATGGCGGGTGTGGTAGTTTCTTCAGATGGCATCGGCGAGCAGATGTTACCCGGTTACTTCGTTTCAATCGAGTCTCAGGATTATTTTCCGTGCGCCTAGCAGAGCATTTATATCTTGATGCGGGTTGCCATGAAAAGTGGCAATATGCCAGCCATGAAAAACTCATTCATTGACCGGGTCAAGACGGCGCTGGTCGTCATTGATCTTCAGAAGGGCGTCGTCGGGCGGCAAACCGCTCCCCATGCAGCAGACGGCGTTGTGAAAAATGCGGCTGCGATTGCCGCCGCTTTCCGAAAAAACGGGATGCCAGTATTTTTGGTGCGGGTGGCATTTTCTACAGACGGTAAAGACGTGCTGCGTCCCGTTGTTGACGCACCTTGGCCGACACAAACTCCGCCGCCAGACTGGACGGAGATTGTTCCCGAAATGGGGCCGCAACCGGGCGACTTCGTGATTACCAAACACCAGTGGGGTGCCTTTTACGGGACCGAACTTGAATTGGCATTGAGAAGGCGCGGCATCACAACCATTGTCCTGTGCGGCATCGCGACCAACATCGGGGTCGAGAGCACCGCCCGTTTTGCTTTTGAATATGGGTTCAATCAGATTTTTGCGGAAGATGCCATGGCGGCCATGTCCGCCGAAGAACATGCGCTCACGGTTGCCAAGATTTTCCCCCGTATCGGTTTGGTCAGAAAAACCGGTGAAATTCTCGAAGATTTACTGCCCAATTGATTTTGATGTCAGCGCATTTAAAACGATTGGGAATGAATCGGCGCTTTGACTGGCCGGCTTGCTTCCAGGTATTCAGCAACCGGCCAGACAAATCGCCTCAATGGAAACCTAGACGGTCGCGCACTCACCGGTCATTCTAAAACCGCGCTCAACTCCGCCGTCGTCCGTTCATGCCACTCCCGACCTGCTCCGTTTCGCTGCCGGTTTCAGAACGCCCGTTCAGTGCTTCGTCATTTTAACATCAGTGCTCCAATTTTAATACGTTCAATCGAACGTGATTTGTGGCGGCTTTCTGGAATTGGAAAGCCGGTAATTTAGTTAGACACCATCCCCGAAGCATTCGCTTCAGAAAAAGGCACGGAAAAAAGTGGTAATTGAATTCCGTTGATGGGCGTTGATGCTGTCAACGCGGCTAAACGCCTTTCAACATCCGTCGTCAACACCGCTCAATGCGATTCAACACCTCGCGTCAACGGATTTCAACGCCCGAAATCTGCATCGCCGACTCTATCCGGACTAATCAGCCACCTTTGCCATTTAATCCGCCGAGTATGCGCTAACCAGTTTGGTGCGAAACGCCCTAAACTTTGCGTTGATGAATTCAGACATCATCAACGATGGCGGGCCGGCAAAGCGCAAACATTGCGGTGGCGGTCGGGCTTTTCACAGCCGGCTGGAACCCTTCGTGGATTTCATCCGTGATCAACGCCAGCGGCGCAAGACTTGGCGAGAAATTGCCGCCGTGCTTTTCAGTGAAAAAGGCTGCGCCATTACTTCGCAGGGCGTGCATCAATTTTATCGGCGTCACCTTCAACGCCGGGCGCAAACGCATTGGGAAGAAACCCCTTCGGTGTCGAAAGCGACCACCACTCAAACCGACATCGCCCCTGCCCTAGCACGAAAACCAATTTTGGCCGCAACTCCGACACTGCGCGAAGTGCGCCGACCAAATCCCGAAGACATGAACCTAAACGATCCGACAAATGTATGAACACAACTCGACGCATCCACCTCAATCCCCAATCCAAAGGCAATCTCGGCAAAAGTTTTGAAGCCGAATTCCGCACCGCCTGGCTCGACAAACTCGGCGTGCCGTGGAACGGCTCCGACCTTGACGACCGGCATCACACGTTCGCCAACCGGCATCCGCAAACGGTGCGATCCTATCACCTCGGCAACGAGCAAGAGAGCAAAACGGCTTTGTTAAGTCTGTTCCGGCGCGTGCTAAAAGATTCCGCCCCGGTCCATGTCATTGACACCCGCGCCCAGGCTGACGCATTGATCTTGGGCGCTATGGAGGAATTGCAGGTTCTTGACGTGTGCGCCGAACAAGGTGTCCGGCTGACATTTTTCCTGTTCCCGACCGACGACACGGAAAGCATGACTAACGCGGGCAGATTATTTTTCTACGCAGGCGACCGCGTGGACTATGTCATCGTCCACAATCCCGCCAAGGCGCGCGGCGATTTATTCAAAGGCTCGCAACTGGAAAAACAGTTGCTGGAATTTGGCGCGAAGTCCGTGACGTTGCCGGCGGTGACGCCGACCACGCTGCTGGCGATTGAAAAAGCCGAGGCCATCGCCAAGCGCGGCTTGAGCTTCGCCGAATTATCGCACGTCGAGGCGGGTCATTTGGAACGACTGCTGGCGGGTGAAATTCAATGGGCCATGCAGAAATTGTTCCGGCAATACGACGCGATTGCAGATTTGCTGCTGCCTACGGAATTTGTGCCCAAGGAAAAATCAGCGCCAGCAAAGGAGAAAACGAAGGCGGAACCGCAGCCGCAATTGAATTTCGGGGAATGACGTATGGATGACACCGATTTTGATTCGTTGTGTGCCGGACTGTCAGCTGACGAAGCCAAGCTATTTCGGAAGATGCTGGTGGAATGGTGCGACGGGGACGAGAATGGTTTTCCGGTGCAATTTGCCTTGCTGACGCGCGCGCAATGGCGTGCGGCGGCACTCGTGCCGCAGGCGGTCAATGAGTCCAGAAAATTGATTGAATTGCATCTGGCCGAATATCGTCGGCAAACCGCCGAGCTGGTAAAAAATCTTGCTGCCGTCGGTGGGGACCAGACCGATGAATTGAAAAACGTCGTCCAAGCCCACACCGAGGCGTTGAATCTGGCTGCCGGTTCATTTCGCAGCCAGTTGAAATCCATCGGGGCCTTCGCCCAAGATATAAGAAAGCATTTGGACGACGGGATTTCCTCATATCATCACATCAAAACCGACTTGAAAGCTGGCGCAGAAATGTTTAGTAAAACCTGCGCGGATCTGGATGGCCGGATCAATGGGGTGCAATTGAAACGGGACTGGCTGGCATGGCTCGGACTGATTGCCATCGGAATGGTGATTGGCATTACAATCGGTGTCGTGCTTGCAGCGAAATTTCGCTAATAGAAACTCCAGATGGCGGCCCATGCAAACAGTCGCCAGCGCAGGGTGTTTAACTCGCATTTTTCCAACTGGCCGAGCCGCCGTTGCAGCAGCACACAGAGGTTATAGGCGGCAATGGCCAGATGATGCGGCGCCTCAGTGCCCCAGAAGTTGTCCACGCAGAGCAGTTTGATCCCGAACTGATCCCTCAGTTCCTTGATCCGGTTTTCCAGGTCCGCCCGGCCATTATAGCGCCGCCACACCGTCACGGCGTCCACCCCGGACGCCAGGTTTGTGCTGGCAATCAGCTTGGCCTCGGCCAACCCGGCGATCAGTGGCCGGTGAAACCACAGACCGAAAGGGTAAGCTGATGGAGTCTATGATTAAAACTGGGGAATCTGCCATGGGCTTCGGCATGGCTGCATGGGGGAATCTGCTTGGATGAGAGTGGTTGAGAAGTTGCTTTCGACTTTGCCAGCAGCATGATTTTGTTGGCGGTCCGCCTTGTTCGTTTCTTAATCCAGGAATACCCTTTTGTGCAAATGCGCAGCCAATTTGAAAAACTCCTTACCAATACTCTTCTAATAAGCTGCCGAGCCTACCTGCAACACGGGGCGACGCATTTATTTGCCAAGCAGCAAACAGAGATAGATTTATTGCAGGCCATCCTCAATATCCAAGCCTCAATGGAAGTAGTTGCAAAATTGCACCATGTGAACGCTGATGGCTGGAAAGCCATCGTGAGAGATAAATTTCACAACGAATCCGAAGCAACGCTTTTAGACAAATTAAATAAAGGTGAACTGCAAACAAAATTCTACGAGCAATCAAAATTATATTTGATCAGTCGGAAAGAGCTTCCTATAGATGCAGCAGAGTTGCTGGGAAAATTACAGGGCTATAGAAATTCAATCGCGCACTTGGGGCTTCCGTCACTTTCATCTGATATTAAAGGCGAAATTATCACTTTAATGGTGCGCGTCCTAAACACTTTGGTTTGGGAGGCTCTGACCAAGGATTCTTATCTAAGCAACCGTGCCAGCAGTATTTTTGGGACTGAATTGTTCGGAAGGATAATAGCAGATCCGACCTACATCTCCGAAGCAATTGACCTTGCACATGAAATATCTGCGAAGGTTAGAAACTGTCCCGAATGCGGTCATAAAGCCTGGGCGCAAACGGAATATGGAGAACTCGACATCGTGTGTTTATGCTGTGGATTTGCTATGACGAGTGACATGGTAGGATTTGCAGACTGCCCGGTATGCGGTAGCGAAGGTGATTTATATTACGACGCGATAAATACACCAGACAATAATGTCGTCGCCGCCAAGTGCCTTCATTGCGATCAAAAGTTAAGTGTAATTCTGTGCTCCCACTGTGGCCATGTCTCGCAAGCTAGGCCGAAATGGGTTTGCCCAAAATGCCCTTCGTAACCTAATGAGCGAACATGGCATAGTTGTCAGACATCTTCGCCAGATGATTTTTCATCCTTTGATTCGGTCTTTGCGAACTTGGTGCGAAGCGTCTGGCGCAAATCTGAAATCTGCGGCTTGAAAGCATTCTCAAGCTTGCGAATATGATCAACAAGCCACGCTATCATCTCCGGCCAATTCTCACGGTTATAGCCCTCAAATACCTTGGCAAACTCTATCGCTGAAACCTTGTTGTCATCCATGCGCCGCCATTCAAGCGGCAAGCCAAACATTTTCTCAATTTGTTCCCGGCGTTTAGTCAGATGATCGAATAGCACTTTGTTTTTTTCCTTAGTGTTGCCTGACAAAACAAATTCAACACGGGCTTCATCTTTGCCAAAAATCATCGCGTAGTGAACACCGCCGATGCCCGCCCCGGCATTGAGCCAGTGGTCCCGGCTCGCGTTGACGTTCTCATACAGGGTGATGCCTGCCTGTTCCAGTGCCTCCAATGTTTTAGTCCAAAATTCCATCCGTAGGATATGGCGCGTGGCTTGGCCGCGTTCGGTCGAATGTTCCTCTTTCTCTTTTTCGGAAATTCCAATCATCAACTCCTGGGCCTCGGCCAACGGAATCACCTGCTCAAGATTCAAAAACAAAAGGTCGTCGTGCTGAAATGGTGTGGCTTTGAAACACTGCACCCTGACATCGTGTTTCAACAACCAAAGCACGGTGGATGTCACCTCTTTACGGAATTGGGCGGCAACCATAATCAGCCTTTGTTCGCTGCCGGTGTTTAGGATCACCTCGCCGAAATCTTCCTCGCCTAGAAACTGGCAAATCCGGTCTTGGGCTTTTTCCTTTATCCCCTCGCGATCAAGAAA
>Ga0302194_10001240_pt1:0-15000 | contig 16259 bp, 19 predicted proteins | sample II_Bog_N1_1_FD_200227 | JGI IMG/M metagenome (GOLD analysis project Ga0302194, IMG submission 200227) | Peat permafrost microbial communities from Stordalen Mire near Abisko, Sweden - II_Bog_N1_1 | ecosystem: Environmental > Terrestrial > Soil > Wetlands > Peat | place: Sweden: Abisko...
TCAAACAAAATTGAAATCTTGCCTCTAATTTTTTTTATCTTAGTATTTCCTTCATTTTTTTTTCTTTCTCTTTTTTTTAAAAAAAAACAAAAAAAGGCAACAACAAAAAAATGACCGATTTCAAAATGAGAGAGATCCCCAATGAAAGTGGAAAACCCGATCCTGCTTATGAGTTTCAGTTCATCCAAACCATGGATCTCGATCCCACCGATTTCAACAAAAAAGATAAAATGCATGAATCTGTTTTGTTCAAAGCCTGTTCGTTTGGAGATGTTGAAGCCTTGAAAAAACTTATTGGATTAGCCGCGGAAAGAAATAGATACATAAATCCTAACACCACCAACAAGTTTGGAATGACCCCCCTTATTGTGGCTTGTGCATATGGCCACTCAGAAGTTGTGGAATTATTGATTAAAAACTGGGGCAGGGAATTGTTAGTCAATGAAATAGACATGGTTGATAAGTCAGCATTGGTTTATGCTTGCGAAAATGAAGACAAAAAGGTGGTGGAATTATTAACTGTATTGGAGAATTTGAAATTGTCCATGGTTTATGATGAAGGCGAGACCACTCTTCACATTCTCCTCAAAAATGAAAGTTTTGAGCTTGTAAAACTCATTTTAGACTTGAATGTGGAATTGCCTTTGAATGTGCTTGACAGTGGAAATAACACCCCACTTTCCCTTGCTTGTGAAGCCAAATCAGTTGAAATGGTTACTCTTTTATTGGAAGACATCAGAGTAGACCCCAATTTTAATTGCAGAAATCAACAAACTGTCCTCCACCTCCTTTGCGGGTATCTTAATAAGTATTTTGACGAAGAAATTTTCAAACTGTTTCTTGATTCTGAGCGAGTGGATGTGAATTTACAAGATGCAGATGGTCACACTCCATTCATGATTGCTTGCATTTATGGAAACAAAGAAGCCGCTGCTTTGCTTTACAACGAAGAGAGGGTGGATTGCACCATTTTGAATAAAGAAGGATTAACAGCATTTACCATTGCCAAAATTAATGGTCATAGTAAAATGCTTATTGAGATAGTTGAAGAAAAAATGGGTTTTTAGGAATTGTTCTAAAACCCTTTAGTTTTTTTTATTGTGTTTGAAAAGCCCAATAAAATTTGTATCGTTTTTTTCTCGTTTTTAATTTGTTTCTTCAAAACTTAAAATAAAAAAAAAAATAAAAAAAAAAAATAAAAAAAAAAAAAAAAAAAAAAAAAAACAAAAAAAAAACAAAAAAAAAAACAAAAAAAAAAAAAAAAAAAAAATAATAATAATAAATAAATAAATAAATAAGTTTTTTTTTACTTTTATTTCTCCATCTTCTGAAAAAAAACAAAAAAAAAGAAAGCAGGATGGATACAAAATTTATGTGCATCAAATTTGAAGAAAATGTCTGTGTAAATCAAGACACTCTTAATCATATTGACGAGAGGGGCGAAACTGTGTTGTTCAAAGCTTGCAACTATGGTAATTTAGAAGGGGTCAGGCGATTGATTTATTTGGATTTGGAAAACAGAAAAAATGAAGAACAAAATCACAAATTATTAGACCCAAACATACCAAATATATTTGAACTCACCCCGCTCTCAGTTGCATGCCTTTTCGGATACCAAAGAATTGTTGAATTATTGATTGCAAAATTTGAAAATAAATTGAATTTAAACAAAAAGGACAAGACCGGAAGCACCGCATTCAAATATGCTTGTGCAAATAAAAACACAGAATTGATCAAATCGTTGCTCGGATGCAAAAGACTCAACTTATTCAATATGTACGAAAATGATGAAACAATACTCCACATTTTAATAAAAAATCGAGATATTGAAATAATAAAATGCATTGTGGAATCAAAGAAAAGTATCGATTTCAACGCAACAGATGTTGAAGGCAATAGCCCGCTTATACTTGCTTGCAAAACCAAACAGGTTGAAATCGTTAAAATGTTAATTGATATTCCAAATGTGAACGTCAACCAAAGACATAAAACAGGTCAAAACATCCTTCATTATCTTTGTGGAGAGCTGTATGATCAATACGACCCAGAAATTTTCCAATCGATCATTGATTGTGAGAGATTGGATATCAATGCACAAGATTATGATGGAGACACTGCACTAATGACAGCTTGTAAAAATGAAAGCAAAGAAGCTGTTGTCTTGCTTATAAAAAATGAAATGGTGGATACTGATTTATCAAACAACGCTGGACAAACACCATATGACAAAGCAATCGCGAGTGAAAATAAAGAAATAATAACTTTGTTTTTTGAAAATGCGAAAATGAAAATGCAGCAAAAGAAAAATAAAATAAAATAAATGAAAATCAAAGTTTTTTGTTTTATTTTTTTTCGCTCAAAAATTTAAACATAGCAACCCTTTGATCAAGTCCAACCAAGACCAAAAACAAGCGTTGGCTATTCATTTGAAGGTACGAATAAGATTCCCAAATTATCCTTTTTGGATCAAGGTTCTGGAACTCTTTGATAAGATCTTCATAATAAAAGTTGACCTTTTCAAGAATCGGTACTTCAGGAAGCGCCTTTTTCAATTCAGAATCAATCAAATCAAAAATAACGCAAATCTTTTTGAGATCGTCCAAGTAAACTATGCGTTGTTCATTTTCATCACTTGGGTCATTTGAAATGATAAAATTTCCCCAAGTTTCACCGCCGATCCTTTTTTGAAAAAACCATCCTTCAAAGAATTCATCTTTCATTTTAGATCTGATGAACTCGATTTCTGCATCAGACAATTTCCCGTAAATGAAGCTTTCTGTGGCTATGTTTTTGTCTGGAATTTACATTATTGCAGAAATTTTGTTTGTGTGTTTTTCTATCAATTTAAATAGTTGCATGTATTCCGTCAAATTTTTTATTGACATAAGTGACATTTTTTTTTTTTTGCTTTTCTGTATCTTATTTTGCTCTCTTGGTTGCTTCTTCAAAATTTTCAGGGTGTTTTTTTTTTTTTTTTTTTTTTTTTTTTTTTTTTTTTTTTTTTTTTTTTTTTTTTTTTTTTTTTTTTTTTTTTTTTTTTTTTTTTTTTATTGCAAAGGATTCCAGAATTGAAACTCCCATTTTTGAAATGTCCCTCTTTTCTCCCTTTGAAGAAAAAAAAGAAAAAAAACAAGTTTTTTATTTTTTATTTTATTTTTTCAAAATTGATTTTACAAAAAAAATTATTATTATTATTATTATTTTTGTCCTTCAAATTCATCAAGTTTGGCCACCAAGTAGTCCCCAAATGTGTTTGTGGTTGCTTTGATTTCACGGAAAATGGAATCCTGTCTAAATGAAAAATGATAATAGGATTCCCTGAGCAAAGCCATATCAGAAAGTTTGGAGAGTTCAAAAGAGAGTTGCTCATAAAGATCAACAACATCTTGAACATGGGCTTTGCGAGACAATGCATTCTTCAACTCAGTGTGCTTAGATTCAAGAGATTTGATATCAACTTCTTCAAAACGAGGATCTTCAAAAAATGAAAGTTCTTTCCCGGAATCAACATACTCCTTTTCAATATCGTTCAAGTCTTTTGGAGTATCAGGACCAAAGATTTGACCAAATCTAAAGAAGGCCTCAAGAACAAATCTGAGAGCTTTGAACTTGGGGTCATTTCGTTTAAGCTCTTTCTTTGTTTCTGTTGTTTATTTATTGTCAAATTATTATTATTGTTGTTTTTTTTTAAAGGTTGAAAGAGAAAACGAAAAAAAAATAAATTGAGAAAAAAAACAAACCCCCAAAAAGAAAGTCTCTTGCAGAAGGGCTCAAAGCTTCGATTTCTCCAAGTTTAGATTTTAAAACTTTGATGCGTTCAAATCCATTTGCGTTTTCTTGTTTGTACTCAAAATAAGAAGTCCATTCTTCTTCGCGCTTTCTTTTGTTGTCTTTGCTAATGGTTCTGGTTCTGATTTGGATTTCCATTTTTTTGAATAACTAAGTTTTTTTTTAAAAAAATAAGCCAAATTTTGAAGAGTCAAAAAAAAAAGAAAGAAACAAATAAAAGAATAACAAAAAAAGAGACAATAAAAAGAAATAAACCTTTTTTAGAAAAAAACTTTGAGTGAAATTTAGATTTTGCCTTTTTTTTCTTGAAAAAATGAAAGCAAAAAAAAAAAAATGAAAAGCAAAGGTATTTATTGAAAAGGCCTTGTTTTATTTTTTATTACCAAATTTGAATTTTTCAACAAAAAATACCTAAAAAGGAATTTTCAAAAATTCGAATTCCCTTTTTTAGTAAAGAGTGAAAAATGAAAAAAAAACAAAATACCGAATTTGGAAATTTTGAAAAAAAGAAACCAAAATTGCCTTTTGGAAACAGAAAAAAGGAAGAAAGTAAAAAAAGGAAGAAGACAAAGAAAAAAAGGGAAGACAAAGAAAACTTTACTTTTTCGATTTTTTCGATTTTTTCGATTTTTTTTTTTTTTTTTTTTTTTTTTTTTTTTTTTTTTTTTTTTTTTTTTTTTTTTTTTTTTTTTTTTAATTTCAATTTTCGTGACAATTAAGAGTTTGAATTTAGTGACAAAATAACCCAAATAATCCTTTTATTTTCTTTAGTTTTCAATTTTTAAAAAATGAAAAAAAAACAAGTAAAAATTAAAAAATAAAAAAAGTTTGTTTTTTTCTTTTTTTTATTCTTATTTTAAGACAAAGAAAGGGTTTTACAAATTTTAAACAAATTTTTTTTTTTTATTCTTGTAAATCAATCTGTTCAAACATTCTGTCCATCAAATCTCTAAATCTCAAGGTAAATTTCCTGATTTTTCCGAAGAGGCAATCTTTTTTCTGAAAATATAAGTAGGCTTCTCTTAAAACAGCAGCTTCAGAGAGTTTCAAAATCTCTTTGTGAAGTTCTTCGTGAACATCGACAAGTTTTTGAATATTGGGTGATTTGTCCGCCAAGCGTGTTTCAAACTCATTGAGTTTTTTTTCAAAAGCTTCAAGATTAATTTCTCTGAATCTGGGGCCTTCAAAAAACAAGTGCTTGCGATATGCTTCAGCAAAATCCTTTTCAATGTCACTCAAGTCTTCTACCGGTTTTTTGTTGCATAGATTTTCAACTCTCTTTGAATAATCCGTTACTGATTTAAGGGCAGTTAACTTTGAGTCAAACAGAGGACACCCTTTTGTTTAGTTTTTTTGTTTTTTTTTTAAATCAGAGAAATAAAAATTGAAAATGAAAAAAAAAAAGAAAATACATTCTAAGAAGATATCTTTGGCAGCTGGAGTCAAGGCGTCAATTTCTTTGATTTTTGATTTCAAGACGTTGACACGCTTGCGTTTATTTTCAGATCCATATTCATATTCGGTGTAATCAGATTCTTCGTTGTATTTCCTCTTGTTTGTTTGGGTTTCAGCAACTTGGGTTTCAGCAACTTGGGTTTCAAGGATTTCTTGGATCTTGGTTTGTGTTTCCATTTTTTTTGGCTAAGTTTTTTTTTAAATTAAGCCAAACTTTGAATGAGAAAAAAAGAAAAATAAAAAATAGGAAAAAAATGAAGAAGAAGAAAAATAAACCTTGTTTTAAAAACTTTGAGAGAAAAAACTTTGAGTTAAATTTTAGTTTGTCCTTTTTTTTTTGTTGGAAAGATAAAATAAAAACAAAAAAAACTGAAGAGTATTTATGAGAAGGCTTTGTTTATTTTTATTTCCAAATTTGGATTTTGAAAATTCCCAAATGAGGAAATTTGAATTTTAGAATCTCCAATTTTGGAAATAAAAATGAAAATGAAAAAAATTCAAAAAATGGAAAATTCAAAAAATGCCGAATTTGGAAATAAAATAAAAAAGGAAAAAAAGGAAAAAAAGGAAAAAAAGGAAGAAAGGAAAAAAAGAAAAAAAGAAAGAAAAAGAAAATGAAAAATGAAAAAAAAAACGAAACAAATGAAAGTTTATTACATTTTTGATTTATTCTTTGTTTTTAACAATTGGAATTTTAACATAAGCAGTGGTATCAAGATAAGTGTGTCCGATAACATCAGTGAGAAGATTGAGTCCAAAAATGGATGTGAACATATTGACCATATCAAGCACTCCTTCTCTCCTCCCTCCAAAAGTGTTCACCAAAGCCGGGAGTCGTGGGGCATAGCGCGCAGCCACAATTGTGCAAGTCACAGACAATAATGCAGATCCAGCAACAGAAAATCCAAAGCGTTCCAAACTCATTTCATTTGTAAGGCGAGATTTTACAACCACGCTATTTGTTAAAGGTTTTACGGTCCATCCGTTTTCAAATGCCTCTGGGATTCTTGTTTTGGCTTCTCTCAAGACATTCATTTTTTCTCTACTCTTAAAACCCACAACATTAAAAAATGTCACAAAAAGGGTTGTCAAAGGGTAAAATCTTAAAGCAAGACCCATTGGGTAAACAATAAAACGAAAATCCTCAAGAGATTCGATTTTTTTTTCGATTTCTTTATTGTTCATTTTTTCTTCTTTTTTTCTTTTACTTGTTTGTTTTTCTTTTTTTTTCTCACTGATTGTTGCTGAAATTGTTACAACTATTTATGAGAAATAAAAGAACAAATCAAATAGTAAATTTACCTTTTTTGAAAAAACTTTTTTGGAAAAAAAAAAAAAAAAAAAAAAAAAAAAAAAAAAAAAAAAAAAAAAAAAAAAAAAAAAAAAAAAAAAAAAAAAAAAAAAAAAAAAAAAAAAAAAAAATTCAAAAAAATAATAATAAGAAAATCAATTCGTTTTATTTTGTTTTCTTTCTTTACTTCTTTATTTGAGAAAAAAAAAGGCAATAAAAACAACAACAAAAAAAAAAATCGTTTTAATCATCATCTGGGAAGGTTTTATTAATCATTTAGACATTAATTAATCATTCATTTAACGAAATTCAAAAATTCTTTCGCTCGTGACTTCCACTCCTAGGTGGCGTGGTGGAGGGATATTGTGGAAGAGCACTTAAAATTTCACTTGTACTGTATTTTGTGATCATGTCACCAATTTCACGTGGTGTCATCATCCTGTCTTGCGGTATATGTGGGGTTCTGTCTCCCGGAGTGCAAAAGCCATATCTGTCCATTGAAAAAAAAACTATTTTGTTTTTTTGTTTTTCGTTTTTTTAGCAACTCCTCAAATTTTTTAGTCGCGAGTTTTTTTTGTTTGTTTTCATTTTTTTGAATTTGAATTTTTTTTGGTTGGAAAAAAAAAAAAAAAAAAAAAAAAAAAAAAAAAAAAAAAAAAAAAAAAAAAAAAAAAAAAAAAAAAAAAATCTAAATTTTTGGTGTTCGTTCCATGTTTTATTGACCCTTTATTCTTTAGCACAAACCACTGAATTGAGTTTTGTCAACACAGATTCTCCACATTTTACTTTATTCATCAAGTCAATCAATTCAGGACCCAGATGTTCTAATTCAAATCCATGATTTCTGAACCACTCGAGTGCATCTTTCCTTTCTTTTTCTGTTCCATGTTCGGAAAAAAGTTTTTTGGGGCTGGGAATATAATAAAGAGGTTTGTCGAATTCGGGGTGTAGTGCTTTAAAAGTAAAATTATTAATTTCAATTTGACGAAAGGTTTCTTTGTATTTTTCGATTAACTCTGGAACTTCTCCAAGCAACCAATATATTTGAAGTGAGACATATTTACTGAAACTGATTTGCATCTCTATTTCCTTTTTATTTTCTATTTCTACTTCATCTCTTTTTATCATATTTCCACGATTTGCAATCTTGAAAAATGATTCGATGGTAAACTTGTATAATTTCCCTGTCAATGGAAAATGTCTGAGTTTCATAGTCACAAATTTTTGGAAGGGTTGACCAAATACGGTACTGGAAATGTTTTGTGTGATTATGTCATCCACGAACCTATCACTGGAACATTTGTTAACAAAAATTTCTAGGCGTGGTTTGTCAATGGGGTCGTTAAGTGCATTTATCATCGCAGATGTCAAGTCAATTTTACCCTCTTCCCAAATGTTGATAATAAAATCTTCAATTTCATCAGACTTCAAATTAACTCCAAAAAGACTGGAGGGATACGTCTTGACAAATTCAGAAACTCTTTTTTCGTCCAAGCATTTTATTTGGTTTTTCCAGTCTGGAAGATCCAAAACTGCGATTAAAATTCTAACTAAACTGCAAGGACAATGCCTCAGATTTTGGAACATTTTGAATGCAATGGGATGAATTGCCCTTTTTTTATCTACTAAAATATCCACTAATGATTCTATGTGTTGACAATGGGGATTGTCGTTGTTATTCAGTTGTTCATACAATGCTGGATCTTCAAACTCATCAGGCAATTCGTTTTTTATTAATGATTTGTAGACTTTATCAAATGGAGAAGGTTCATATACCAATTCAATCGCTGTCCATCCCGCATAAATTAACGAACTTATCACACTGCACCCATATTTTGCAAGAATAAACATTGTTACAAAATTGCGCGGCTCGCCCAACACTCCTATACTTTTGATTACATATTTTGAGATATCGATTGGAAAGTTTAAATCAGAACCTGTAAAATTAAACATGTAACAAATTAATGACGTTTCGTTCATTTTAAGTTCGTTCTTGAATCTTGTGATTTGTTCAGCAGTTACACGTTTCGCTTCAAATGAAAGGTTCATCTCATAGAGCGCAATTGAAACGGGAATAAAATCAAACGAGTTCCACATGTATTTTGTATTACCATTTGTGAATCCCTCTTGATACATCGGATATGACTGTGTGTTCTGTCTGTATTTGGTTGTGAATCTTTCAAATTCCGTGATCTTAGTATCTTCTATTTTGATTGTTTCCATTCCACTCTCACTTGTTTTCATTTTTTTCTCGTTGTCCCCTTTTTCGTCCGTGTGTGCTTGTTGGGTTGTTCTTTGTTAACAAAAAGAGTTGGGAGAGAGAGAGAGAGAGAGAGAGAGAGAAAGAGAGAGAGAGTTTCTATATAAATAGTGCAATCAAATTGAGGTGCTTTTTTTTACCCCAAAGAAGGAAAAAAAAAAAAAAAAAAAAAAAAAAAAAAAAAAAAAAAAAAAAAAAAAAAAAAAAAAAAAAAAAAAAAAAAGTCAATATAAATACGAACAACCAAAAAAAAAAAATTTTAAATCGAAAGAAAACATTTATCCAAGAAAAAAAATCAAAGTATTTACACTCAAGGGGATTTGAAAGGATGGAAGGAACTTTTATCATGGTCAAGCCTGACGGAGTCCAGCGTGGATTAATTGGTGAGATCATCAAGCGCTTTGAATCTAGAGGTTTTAAACTTGCTGCTTTGAAGATGGTCACGCCCACCAAAGAAATCCTTGAAAAGCATTACAAAGAACACGCTGAGCGCCCATTTTTCCCTGATTTGATCGAGCACATGCTATCCGGTCCAGTGGTCGCAATGGTCTGGATTGGAAAGGACGTTATCAAAATTGGACGTGCCATGATTGGGAAAACCAAACCCAGTGAATCTGCTCCGGGGACCATCCGTGGAGATTATGCAGTTGATGGGAGAATGAACATTTGCCATGGATCTGACAGTGTTGAATCTGCCAACTACGAGATCCCTCTCTGGTTTACCGAAAAAATTGATGAATACTCCAAAGACGCGGATAAATGGGTTTACGAATAAACAAAAAAAAACTTTGATATCCAAACCAACAAAAACTTGATTTTTCAGAAAAAAAAAAAAAAAAAAAAAAAAAAAAAAAAAAAAAAAAAAAAAAAAAAAAAAAAAAAAAAAAAAAAAAAAAAAAAAAAAAAAAAAAAAAAAAAAAAAAAAATAAATTAAAAAAAAAAAAAAAAAAAAAAAAAAAAAAAAAAAAAAAAAAAAAAAAAAAAAAAAAAAAAAAAAAAAAAAAAAAAAAAAATTCCCAAAATGGCAATTTTGAAAAAAAAGTTTCCAGATAAAGTAATTTTGAAAAGAAAAACTTTGAAAAGGTCAATAAATAAAAAAAGAAAAAGAAAAAAAAAAGAAAAAGAAAAGAAAAAAAAAGAAAAAGAAAAAGAAAAAAAAGAAAAGAAAAGGAAAAAAAAGAAAAAAAAGAAAAAAAAGAAAAAAAAGAAAAAGAAAAGAAAAAAAAGAAAAGAAAAGGAAAAAACAAGAGCAAAAGAAAATAAAAGAGAAAAGGAAAAAGAAAGGAAAAAAAATGAATTACCAACTCCACGACGCCTGTAGGTTTGGAAGTCTTGAAGAAGTGAAACAAATACTGAAAAATCACGACAACTCCATCGACTTAATAAACCTGAAGGATATTTACGGAAATGTCCCATACAAAATTGCATACTGCAATGGGAAAATGGAAATTGTTGAGTTTTTGCTGGACTACCAAAAATCAAACGCCAGATTCAACAAAATTGCCTATGATTACCAATTTATTATCAAGACCTTTGACGCAAACAAATTTGAGATTACCAAAAAGTTGTTGGCTTTGGTAAACTTCCACACTATTCTTCTTAACTCATGTCAACACGGGGATGCAAATTTTGTGAATTTTATAATGGATTACAACTCAAAATCAAAAAATGGCGCCAACAAAGTGCTTAACAGCACCTTTTACGCCCCACTTCATGATGCATGTAAAAGAGGATATTACGAAGTTGTGGAAGTGTTACTGACTTATGAAAAAATTAACCCCAATTTTGATTCAATCATTGGAACCCCAATCAAAGTGGCTTGTATGCACGGAATGATCAAAACCATCAAAATTCTCTTAAAAGATCCAAGAGTTTCAAAGGATTTTTCTGATTTCATAAATGAAATTCCTAGCTTGACTGTCAAGAAGATGTTGGAAAACTACCCTCTCAACCCTGCTTTGCTGTTTACCTGCCTTTGTGGTGTCAAAAGTGGAGATTTTAAAATAAAAGCTGATGAGTCTGTAGAAAATGTCATCAATTGCAAAGTAAAGATCTTGATTAACCAAGAAAATAAATCCAAGAAGTTTTTGAGGATGACTGTGCGCCTTCCACTTGAGATCCAGATGCGGATTTCTAACCTCGCCTACCTTTTCCAGAAAGACTTTATCGCTGAAAGTTTAATTGACCGCGCTTTGGAAATATGGAAAGAAAATGAAGAAAATGAAGAAAATGAAGAAAATGAAGAAGATGAAGAAGTGAAGAAGATGAAGAAGATGAAGAAGATGAAGAAGATTAAGAAGATGAAAATTGTGAAGACTTGAGAGAATAAACAAAGTCAAAAAAATGTCTTTTCTTTTTTCTTTTTAAAAAACTTTGAGAAAAAAATTTTAGAAAAAAAAACTTTCAGAAAAAAAAAAAAAAAAAAAAAAAAAAAAAAAAAAAAAAAAAAAGATAAATAGAGAGAGAGAGAAGCAAATGAGCTCTGGGAATAGAGTAGTTTCATTCAATGACAGTGAAGAAGAAGAAGAAGAAGAAGAATATTCTGAAGAGGTAAATAAAGAAAGTGATGAAAGCGAAGAAATGGACGAAAAAACAAAAAGCAAGGAAAGCGAAGAGAGTGAGGAAAATGAGGAAAGTGAAGAAGAAAGAGAAGTCATAAATAAATTCAAAAAATTGGAAACAAAATTCCCAAATGTTGAATCGACTGTTTTTAAAAATGATGAATCTTCCATCTTCTCTGATTATGAAATAAAGATCAAAAAATATGACTTTGCTGGAGCTTCAAAGGCAAGAACCCCCACAAAGGAAAGGAAAGATTCTATCCCGAACAGAACACAAGACAGTGTATCCAAAAGTCCAAAGCGCCCATCACTCAAAACTCAAAAAATGTTAGAAGAGAAAAGAAAAAATTTAATCAAAAGCGAATCATTTGAAAAGCGTCCACCTATTATGATTGAATCTTACAAACAAACAACTGTAGAGTTGGAAAGTGAAAGCCAGAGTGAAAGCCAAAGTGAAGATGAAGAAATGGGAAATAAAATCGCACAACCGGTTTACAATGACATTCAAAACAATATTTTTGAAAAAGATATTGAGATTATGGAATACAAAAGAAATGAGCGGCTGAAAGATCTCGAGCGCCTGATTCAAATAAATGATCTGACTGAGGAAGAGGTTCTTGGATTAGGAGAATGGGTATTTTTTGGAGATGGCGCTCCAGAAAGTCAGTTGTCAAAAAAATGGTTATCCTCAAATACAATTAAACCAGAGAGATTTTGGGCTGAATTGGTGGAAGAAAATAAAATCAAGCCCTTGAAAAATGGAGGGGACATGAGTGATCTAAATACCCCAATGATGGCCGAATTAACAGGAATACCCAATTTGGATGCGCAAAGGGTAAAGGCCTTGGTAACTGTTCAAATGAAGTTAAACCCTCATGACATTATTGAAATATCCCCTGAGGTTTTGAAGGCAATTGAGAGACAATACGAAAAGGTCGATAACAAAGAAGGCACATTAAATGCCTTGTCACAATTTTATGACCAACAAAAAAGAGTAAAAAGCAAATAAAAATCAAGTTTTTTTTTATTTTTCTTTCTTTTTTTTTTATTCACTTCACTTTACATTATTTTGATAATTTACAAAAATATATAAATTGTGGGAGGGCTTTTTTTTCATTTTTTCTTTTCTTTTAATAATTCTTTCTTTGGTTTTTTAACCTTTTTTTTGTTATTATTGTATGAATATTTGATTGAGTTAATTGGAAATGGGGTAATCTTGGTAACATATTCTAATTTACTGGTCAGTGGTTTTATGATCAATCTTTTTACCCTCTTTTTTTTTGAGCCATTTTTTAGAATTGAGTAGATCTTTTTGGTTTGGGGCTTTGGGATTGAAAAATAGCAAGGTTCGTAGTGTTTAAATGACATCATTTCATCATTTTCATTTTGGCCATCAAGATTCATTTGGTTTCCGGTGTCGCTTATTGATTTTTTTAATTTCCTTCCTCTCTTTTTACAAGGCCCAAATGATTTGTTCGTGTCTGGATTTGGATCGTTGTTTGAGATGTTTTGGAGACATTGAACCAAATTCAGCAACAGCTTTTGAAGGGATTCGATTATTTCGAATTTGAAGATTTTGAAGTTGTTCAGATTCTTTTTCTCTTCCTCAGAAAGAAATTCATGGATTTGGGTATCAAACAATCCAAAAAAATAATCAAGGCCATAAGGTAAGATCTCCAGATGCTCATGATCAATCCAATGAGCCGAATTTTTGAAATCTTCAAAGGTGCTGGTTTCAGGGGTGTAATTTGGATCAGTCAAGGTTCTCAAAAGATTTTCAAATCTTTTTCCTTTTTCTTTTTCTTTTTCTTTTTCCTTTTCTCTCTCTCTTTCTTTTTGGATCTCCAACTCTTTTTTTTGTTGTTCGATGTATTGTTTTCGGGTAAGGCGTGGAGGTCTCTTGTTTTCTTTTTGGTTAAGGTTGATCAAATCAGGAGGGGTTTGTGATGAAGAAGAGTAATTGCGAGTGGGGGAGTAAGAAGAGGAAGAAGAAGAAGAAGAATGAGAATATGACAAGTGATTTTGAGGGATTTGATTGTTGATAGGAGATGAAATCGGTGAAGGGGAAGAAGAAAACGAAGAAGAAGAAGAAGAACTGAAATAAGGAGAGTTGACTTGGTTTGATTCCGTTCTTTGCATTGTTTGATTTCCCTCGGAAACAGAGCTGTCTTGACAAATTTGTTTAAACATCTTAATCCATCTGCACCAAGAAACCGCTTGGGAATTCAAATAGAAATCTCTCAGGTTTTTGCAATCACGGGGTCCCGTGTTGTGGTTGGTGTTTTTTTGGTTTTCAACAAATGGGAATTGGTCAATGCAATTGTCATCATTTGAAAAGCAATCCAGTTTTCCTTTGGGTTTAAGACCTTCAATCTTCTTGTGATGCTCAATAGATCCAAATACCCAAAACATGATTTTCTGTCTGATTTCCTCAAAAATGTGACCCATTCTAGAAAACAAAAAATCCAATTCATTTCCATGTCCCTTGTCTTCAATTGCCACCATCAAAAAAATCAAATGGTTAAAACATTTATCAGAGATGGACTTTTCCGAAAATTCGTCTTCTTCTCTTTCATCATATTCATCCCCTTCATCTTCTCTTGCATTTCCGTTTCCATTTTCATTTTCGCCATTTAATTTTTTGTCAGCCTCAAAAAACTTCTCAGACAAACTACTGGAGTATTTGAGAATTGTGAGAATGCTCAATCCATACATCATCCTTTGGAGTTTCTTTGTCTTTGAAGCGGGGACCTTTGGGAATGTTTTGAAGAGGGGATTGTCTTTGTTTAATGAGGGGAATGATTTAAATCTGTTGAGATAGGGATCATTGATTGGGGGGATTAAATAACTTAATGACGGGACCACCATTGTCAAAAAGTTGTCATGGGGTAATGAGGGGCAAATTGCAAACACATTGGCCTCAGTCATATTTCCAATCACATTTCCACACATTTGATCATAATTATTTTTACTGAATCCAAAATCTTCCAAGTTGAAGTGGATTGGGGAATTGTTGATAAAGAGGGTTTCAGGATTGATGTTGAAGTTGGTGAAGATGATTCGGTATTTGAAGACCAATTGGGCCATGTAGCAAGCAATCCTTCCAAATTTGAAGGTTTCAAAGTCAATTGCGGGTGAAGATGGTGATTGGGTGTTTGGTATGGTTTTGTATTCCCTTTGAATGTGAATGTCCAAAAAGACCGCCAAATATCTGTATGCTTGGGCTGACCCAAATATCTGATCTTGAAACTGAAACAGTTGGCTGTATTGTTGATTTTTCAAATCCTCGCTAATCATCCAAGGGAAATTGATGGAGTTGGTTTCAGATTCAGATTCAGAATTCACATCATCATCATCACCGTCGTCATTTTGGTTGTTGTTGTTGTTGTAATTGATATTTGTTTCTGGAATTTGCCCAATACTGGTGTTGCAATTTTCATTAAATCCTTCTTGTAAACTCAAATTTTCCACAGTGGAAAATGTTCCAAATTGGTGATTACTGATTTTGTTTGGTTCGATAAATCCAAAATTGATAACGGTTTGTTCATTTTTAATCGTTTCAATAATTTCTTCTTCTTCTTGTTGTTCGTATTCTTCTTCTTCTTTGTCTTCTTCTTTGTCTTCTTCTTTTGCTTCTTCTTCTT
>Ga0302194_10001245_pt1 | contig 16224 bp, 13 predicted proteins | sample II_Bog_N1_1_FD_200227 | JGI IMG/M metagenome (GOLD analysis project Ga0302194, IMG submission 200227) | Peat permafrost microbial communities from Stordalen Mire near Abisko, Sweden - II_Bog_N1_1 | ecosystem: Environmental > Terrestrial > Soil > Wetlands > Peat | place: Sweden: Abisko...
GCCGCTCTCAACCGCGGCGATCAGGAAGGGAGTTCCTTCCGAGGAGTCGAAGGCAGAGCAGGTCGCAATGTCGCCCACGCACACGTCGCGGACGTCTGCGCGGTTGTAGACCAGATCCGAATGCGGGCCGTGGAAATTCGAACCCGGATATTCCCTGGTGCAGAAGAGTTTATCGTCGGTCACGTTCTGGAGAGAGCAGATCGTTGCTACGGAGGTTCTGACGTAGATTTGAGTGCCTGGCGGAATCTTCTCGACGGTATTCCAGTCAAGTTTCTTTGCCGCTGCCGGCGCCACAAGTAGCGAACTGAAAATGAGTAGCACGAAGAGGCGTTTGTTCATGCCAGTATGCTAGGTGCGGCGCAGCGGAGGACTGTGGGCGGCTGTGACACTTTCGCAAGTGTCACAGCCCAGAGACTAGCACGCACATACAAGTTACCGAAGAACCTGCGATCAAGCCGAGACGCCTTCTTCGGAGCAAGATCCTCCGCCTATCTGCCGATCACCCTATGCAATTCCCAGCACGCGATTCAACGAGCCCACAATGTACTTCCAGACCAGGTAATAGCCGACCATAGCAGCTAGGATAAAAACCGGTAAAAGCGCATAGGGTATCTGGACGAATTGGAAGTAGTTGACCCCATGGTCGCCGAAATGCAATAAGCCCAGGCAACTCGCCACGAGGGCTCCAATCGGCGCCCCAAGGATGGGCAACACCGCCCCATGCAGGCCGATCGGTTGATGGATGCGGGAACTCGACCAGAGAAAGAGCATGTTCCACAATCCGAACAATGTGGGCACCAAGGCCAGGGGGAAGACCAGAAAACGTTCGATGGGAAACGGCGCTTCGAGCAACAGCCGCACGGTGATGAAACCCAGCAAAATAATCGGCAAGACCAGTGTTGGCACGAAGACGCCGGCCAGATAAGCGCGAAGATACGGATGGGTATTCATAAGTCCTCCTTTTTTGCGGGCGGATGTGTCCGCGGGTTCACAGGTAGTAGAGAAGCACCGGGATCGACTGCGGCAAGAAGGCGACAAATGCCACGAGGGCGGCCAGAAGCGCCCAATCGAACCAGGCACAGGAGAACAGCGGCGGTGCTATGGGTTCGGACTTCATCTTCCGCAGGACGGCGGGCCACAGATCGCGGTCTGGTTCGGTGTCGGCATCGACCGGCGGCAGCGCCTGTTGCAACAGTTTCTTCATGCGGTCCTCGTCGTGTGCATTCATGGCGTTATCCCCTGCTGTTGCAGATCCTTTCTGAGCAATCGAAGCGCGCGAAAGACGCGTAGTTTGACCGCGGCAACTGAAATCCCAAGCGCCTCGGCTACTTCTTTGTGCGGCTGTTCTTCGACGACAGCCAGAATGGCAGCAATCCGCAACTTCGGCGGCAGCCGTTGAAATGCCAGCGCCGTCTTGCGCCGAATCTCCGCGGAGATAGCTGCGTCTGCAATTGCCGGGGCCGCCAGCTCGGCAGAAAATTCCTCGGGTAACTCTTGCTCGTGCCGCATCGACCGCAGCCAATCGAGCGCGGCGTGTGTGGCGATGCGGCGCGCCCAGCCCTCAAATCCACGCGATGGTTCAAAGCGGGCGCGGGCCTGATAAATGCGCCAGAAGGTTTCCACGGTCAGCTCCTCGGCCGTCGCCGGGTTGCGGACGATGCGCAGAATCCATCCGTAGACCACGCGCTGATGCAAATGGAAGAGCGTTTCGAAGGCATCTACATTGCCCTGCCGAAACTCGTTCAGGACGCTGCTCGGTTCGTTCTGCATTCGCCCTTCCCCTTCTATCAAAGCTTACGAGTCACCACGGAGAAAGGTTACATCGAACCGGCCGAAGGTTGGCTGCAATTGCACGGCGCGCAATTTATGACCATAAGCTGGGAACAGTTTTCATCGCAGCGGTGTCTACACAGATACAGTGGTACCGATTGGGATGAACGGAGTGCCGGGATCCCCGGCGACAGGTCATCGTCGCAGGGGCGCAGCGCCTTAAGCCCCGCTCCTCGCGCTGAGTCAGCGCGCAGAGCGGTTCGCCCGCCTGCGCTTACATAAGGCTCCAAACCTCCCGGCCGGCGCGGCTGATTTGCAGCTTTAAGGGAGGCAGGCCATGTTTGAAGACTCCACATTTGAATCCGCAGGCAGAATCCGCACCCGTAGCCGCCGCTGGATGATCGCGGCCTTCACTCTCAACAGTTCAGTTCTGTTGGCTCTGATTCTTATTCCGCTCATCCACCCTGAAGCGTTGCCGAGGCAGTTAATCCCGTTTCTGGTCGACGTGCCAGCTGTTCCAAAGAATCCGGAACCGCTAAAGCCACAACCAGTCCACACCTCTCCCACCAATTCACAGATGCCGGGCAGTCAAATCATTGCGCCGATCACGATCCAAACCATAATTTTCATTGCGCACAGACCAGAACCACCCCTCGGCCAGCCCATCGGAGACTGGGGTGATACGATTCCAGGCGCCCCAGCCGGTCCTGGCGTCGTCTTTCCCAGCCAATCCGTTCACCCCGTTGTCCGTCCGGAACACAATGGCCCGGTACGCGTCCCGTCTACGATTGTGGACGGACTGCTGATCCGGAAGACCGTTCCTGTGTATCCCCCTTTGGGCAGAGTTATGCGTGTTGAGGGCACGGTCAGTCTTGCGGCCACCATCTCCAAAACCGGAACCATCGAAAATCTGCGCGTAGTCAGCGGTCCGCCCATACTGCAACAGGCCGCGCTCGATGCCGTGAAGACTTGGCTCTATCGTCCCTATCTGCTCAACCGCGAGCCCATTGAAGTGGAGACGACGGTCAACGTGATCTTCACGCTTGGCCGGTAACCTAGGGCGCGGCTGGGGCTGGCAAGCGGAGCAGGCAACCCCCGCTCGCCAGCCACAGCCGTGCGGACTGGCGCGTTCCCCTATCCATCGGCGACAATCTCTTTTGCCATGAAAAAACATTCTCGTCGGGATTTTCTGCTGACTGTCTCCGTCGCCACTCTTGCCGTTGCCGCATCGCCCAGCCTTGCCGCCTCCAGCCGCCAGAGGGTTCTTATTGGCTCGGGAAAGCCAGACGGAATCCTGGCTTATGACTGGAACCCTGTAAGCGGAGAACTGAGGCCAGCCGGAGTGGCTGCCAAGCTCCCCAGCGTGAGTTGGATCGCTCTTTCGCCCGACCGAAAGTTCCTCTACGCTGCGTCTGAGGTGGACTCGTTTAATGGCAAGCCGACCGGCGCGGTGGCCAGCTTTAGCCTGAATCGCGAAGCGGCGCTGCAACGGGTTTCGACACAGAACTCGGCTGGTCCTGGCACTTGCTACGTGGCTGTGGACCACACGGGCCAAGTGCTGATCTCTGCCGACTACGGTGGCGGCAGCGCGGCCAGTTTCCTCATAACAGCGGGCCATTTGAGCTCAGCCGTATGGACGGAACACTACACCGTTCATGGCCCCAACGCCGACCGCCAAACCAGCGCGCATGCCCACTTCGTTTCCTTCTCACCCGACAATCGATTTGCATATATCAACGATTTGGGTGGGGATATGATCCATATCTACAGCCTCGACGCGACTACTGCCGAACTGACGCCAGCCGGAACTTATCATGCCCGCCCCGGCGCCGGTCCGCGCACGCTGCATTTTCACCACAACGGCCATACTGCTTACTCAGTCAATGAACTTGACTCGACGGTGGATGTGCTGGAGTGGAACAAGGCGGACGGGAGCCTGACCCTGGCCAAGCGAATCGAACTGCTGCCTGAGGGCTATCATGGCCCCACCCGCGCTTGCGACACCGTGATCTCCAGAGATGGACGATTCGTCTATTTTGCCAACCGCGACAACGATTTCCTCTTCAGCTTTCAGGCCGATCCCAACACCGGCGTGCTGACCCCGATAGCCCGCTCCAACTGCGGTGGCAAGACTCCGCGCAACTTTGTGCTGGACCCCTCGGAGCGCTGGATGCTGGTGGCCAATCAGGACTCGAATCAGGTGAGCGTGTTTGCGCGCAACCGGGAGACTGGCGCGCTTGCTCAACAAGGCAGAAGTTTTGCGGCTCCAGCGCCCATGCGTATAGTGTTTGTGGAAGAATAAAGCCCGATCTGAAATCTGCACGCCATGCGCAGCGCTCTCTAGCCGGGCATCCTGTTGTATATTGACGCTATGCCCACTACCATGAGGGACATAGCACGCGACCTTGGGGTCTCTGTTGTGACAGTGTCCAAGGTACTGCGGAACCACGAGGATATAGGAGACAAGACTCGAAAGCGGGTTCTGGACCGTGTAAAGGAGCTTAACTATACTCCAAATCTTGCAGCGCGCGGATTAGTTACAGGCAGGACATATCTCGTTGGTCTTATCGTGCCAGATTTACTGCATCCGTTCTTCGCTCAGATCGCAAAATCTCTCTCCGGTGTGCTTTTGAAGAAAGGTTATTGCCTTACGATCTCGACATCGGAAGAGGATCCCAAGCTGGAAGAGCAGGAAATAAACAGGCTGCTCGGCCGCAGATTGGACGCACTGGTCATCGCCTCGTCCTGTACGAGTCCAGCGATCTTCGAGCGCATCGTCAAGCAGGGACCGCCGCTGGTTTTGATCGACCGCTGCTTCTCCGAACTCGATGCAAATTATGTGGGCATTGACGACGAGGCAGTCGGCGTCATGGCTACAGAGCATCTGATTCAAATCGGCTGCAAGAGGATTGCTCATTTGCGCGGACCTGAGAATAGTCCTGGGATCGGGCGTCTCAAGGGGTATCTCAAAGCATTGGATCGTTATAAACTGCGGTCTTTGCCGGGCTATATTTCTACGCAGCGGAGAGTGGATGTACACAGCAGGGAAAGCGGGGCTGAGCTGATGAGGCATTTCCTGACCCTGAGCCTTCGGCCAGACGGCGTATTCTGCTACAACGATCCCATGGCGATTGGAGCCATTCATGCGATTCTCGACGCTGGTTTGCGGGTGCCAGAGGATATCGCCGTGATAGGTTGCGGAAACCTGCACTATGACACTGAACTCCACGTCCCTCTAACGAGTATCGATCAGCAGACCGAGCAGATTGGAAAGCGTACCGGTAGCTTGACTCTGTCGCTCCTGGAGTCCAAGACTCGGCCACGAAACAAGACTTTTATACTTCAGCCTCAACTCGTGATCCGTGCCTCCACAAACAGAAAGCCGGACACAAAGAAGTAAGCGGCGAAGAGCGTGACGAAAGCCGAGCAAAAGTGACGGATCGTGCCTCATTGCAGGCGGTACCACCGCGATCTGGTTTCTCCAGATCGCAAGCGATACCCGGCACAACGAAAAACGCAAGGGGCTCCCGGAAGTAAACGCATCCATCCCGACTGGAAACAGTCCCCATCGCGGCCTTCATCCAGCGCGACCGCGCCAGGCAGTACACGCAGATGTGGTAAATTCAAGAAGATAGACCACCCCCCGGAGAGATGGCCGAGTGGTTTAAGGCGCACGCTTGGAAAGCGTGTGTACTTTAACGAGTACCGTGGGTTCGAATCCCACTCTCTCCGCCAGCACTTGATTCTAAAGAAGATATGCCTTCCGTTACTAAAACCTGTTACTAAAATCGCTGAAGTCGCCAACTTTCCAGTATTTCCATACTGGAGACAAAAATGGCGAACAAAGCAGGGGAACTTTACATTCGAAACAAGGTAGGGTACCGCAAGCCACCTAAGAAGCTTGCCGACCTCCCCCAGGGCGAAACCTTCGTTCTGTTCTGGTATGAGGGGAAAGCGAAGAAGGCCAAAGCTGTTGGCCGCTTTGCGGACGAAGCCCAAACCGCCCTCATCAACAAAGAGGCTGCTCTCCGCAGAACAAGCCTTACGGGTGCCGTACCTGCACCCGCGCCGGAGCCCGAGAAGGTAGTGACCTCAGGGCGGGACTTCACCGAGGCACTCAATCAGTACCTGTCCGAGGTAAAACGTGGCAAGTCGAAGAAGGCCCATCTTGCCCGCAACATTACTCTCGATGGGTTTTCCAAAGTTTGTAAGGCTCGGACCATCGAGGCAATGTCCCGTGCTGATGTACTCAAGTACACGGATTTGCTCAGAGGCTCCGGCTTGACGCCTCGCACCATTGCCAACCGCCTCGCTTTTCTCAAGACGTCCTTCAAACACTTCAACCTTGCATGGCCGATGCTCAAGACAGATCGCGTGAAGTTCACGGAGAAGACCGTTGAGGCGTACAGCTTGGAAGAATTGAAAAGCCTCTTTGCTGCGGCAAATCAGGAAGAGTTTGAACTGCTTCAGTTCTTGCTCGGCACTGGCGTACGTGAGCCGCGGCGCGCTCACAGAGCAGGAGTATATGGCCGGAGCGCTGATGAAGCTGGGACGCGCGAAGGAAGCTCTGCCTATGATCGAGGCGGAAATGCCGACTTGGAGGAAGCTGCTGGGTCCAGTCCCGACCTGGCCGAGCCGCTGTACTTTCTCGCAAAGGCCTACGTCGAAACCGGGCGTTTTGCCGACGGGGAGAAAATAGCCAAAGAACTGGTCGCAGTGCAGGAAGGAAAAGTTGGGCCGACCGATCGTCGGTTTGGCGCATCGCATCTGATCTGGGCTCGAGCGCTGGCGGGACAGCATCGCTACGACGAAGCGTTGCCTCATGCGGAGCTTGCGGATGGGCTCCTTGCCAATGCGGTTTCTCCCGGCGGGAAGCAAATGGGCGCCGAAGCACACCAGTTGCTCGCGGAGATCCAGTCCAAAATTCAGAAGTAAGCCGGGGGTAGACATCGCGCAATGGAGCGCGTCTTGGATCAGATTTTAAGGCGTTCCGAATAGGGGATCACGGCAAACCAGCTTGTTACGGTGACAATCTTGACGTATTACGACATTCCATCGGCGGGTACGGCATCCTAAGTTTTAAGAATCTAAACATCCCCTCGAAAGTGGGTGCCCAATCCTTCGTTTTTTTCTAACGAAAGCCTGCCCTGAGCAACGTCGAAGGGGTGGGAACGCGCGACTCTCGACCGTCGGGCATTGACCGGCGGATGCCCCGCTTTTGGGACCTGGGAAACCACGAACCTCCGCCTCAACTCATTGCAGAAAATAACCTTCCCCTCGTGCATACTGGTAAGGAGAAGACGGGCGAAGAATAGGCAAGATGCCAGGAAACCGCCTCAACCGGCTTCCAACCCCCATTACCATTTAATTAATACCCCCTACCCACCTCCTATATTTTAAAAACCTTGCAGTTAATTAATTCGATAACAGCCGGGCTTTCAAGAGCCTGCCCTGAGCTTGCCGAAGGGGCCTGCTTTTGGACCTTGGGAAACGACGAACCTCCGCCTCCACTTAATGCAGAAAATAACCCTCCGCCAGCGCACAATTGAAGTTGTCAATAGAGCGGCGCATTTGTCCATTAACGGCTGTCAGGGATCCGCCCGGTCCGTGCCAAGGCCCACTCGATTGTCCCTTCTAGTGCTTGCTTGACCGATGCATACTCTCCTTTAGGGATGGCGCCTTGCAGCCGGTCGCTTTCCAGCAGAAACAGCCCTTCTTTCAAAGCCTCCACCAGGGACGCCGATCTCTGCCCAGCTTGTCCGGTCGCATGTGCAGCTCTCATTCCCGCGCTGGTGGACGGGTGCTTTCTGCGCCAGACGAGCGACCCGAATATTCCAAGCATGAGAACACCGCTGGCTCCCAGAACCCACCATGGAAACCGCGACGACGGTGCGGATAGCTTTGAGACATGTATTGACCCCAAAGCATTCCCGTTTCCAGCTTGTGCTTCGAAACCGTCCTGGGTGGAAAGCGAAGGAGCAGTCAGAGGGCCGGTAAGCGGTTGCGGCGGAGCATGACTCTGGGCCTGTGGAGGAGCATGAACCTGCGCCTGTAAGGCCGGAAGCGCTCCAGCCCCGGAGACTTCAAACTCTAAGCTTTCTCCCGCTTTGACCTGCTCGGCCGCCTCCACATGATATCTGTCATTGTTCACCGGAAGAATGTGGAAGGCGGTGGACCGTGACACAAATGTCATCGTTGGCGGAATCATGACTGCCAATTGCTGCAGCGGATAGATGTTCTTTGTGCGAAACGTGGCGTGGCCGTGGCCATCGTAAGGCAGGTCGTAGTTGAAAGCGAATTTTGTGGCTCCCGGCCGCAAGGGAAAGTTCACCGTGTAGTGTCCAGGCTCGCCGCGGACGGGCATTGCGGAGATCATCGCTCCAATATTCTCTGGACCGGCAGCGAGGACTGAATCGATCTTTGCATCGCCGGGAAGGTAGACTTCAAAGGTTCGTTCGTTGGCTAGCGTCACCGGCGGTTTGGAGAGATTCCTGATCTCAACCATGTCGGTGACATGAAGCAGGTTTCCATGGGTGCCTGCGCGGATAATCTCGATGCCGCCGGTAATGCCCTTCACCTTGGCCGTCGCATCGGCCACATCGATCGAAATAGTATCTCCTGCTTCAACCTGCCGATCGTAGTTGACGCCTTGATGAATCACGCGGACCAGGTGCGGCTTGTGAGGATATTGCAAATCGAGGGTGAATGCCCCCTGCGAGTCGGCTTTGGCGCGGGCTTCCTCCTGCGCGCCCTGATCGGCGGTAAGAAGAATTACTTCGTCGCCGGCTGCGGGCTGGCCATGGGTCTGGTTGCGAACTACGCCTTTAATGGAGTCGGCTGCGAGGCGCGCAGGAAGAGAGCAGACAACTAGGATGCCGGCGCCTAAGGCGATCTTAAGTCTCCAGGATTTCTCGACGCGCTGATGCATCACAGGCCTCCTTCTGTTGGCGGTTGTCAACTTTCCACTTGCGTTGGACAGAGATGACGAGTGATCAACACAAAATCCTCCTGCCCATAGAGCCTCAAGTCGCTTGTGCGTCATTTGTGCTCTGGGTCTTGTGCCACGGAGATCGTCGGACGTGGCGTATACCCGAACAGGATGCCGGTCTCCACTTCAACCGGCTCTCCGTTTCGCAAGTAAGGCCTGAATCTCCACTGCCCCAACGCATCGGTGATGGCCTTTGCCTGTTCGGGGAACGCGCTGAGAAAATGAATGTGCTTAACCTTGCCTGCTTTGTCGATGATGATTCGGATCGGAATTGCATTGAAGCGGCGCTCAGAGAAGACAGGATCGACACGCGCAATTACGTTCTCATCTCGCGAGTAATCCTTGATGCACACAGGGACAGCCTCTTCGCCTGTCAAGCTCTCGTTAGCGGAAAACGTTATCCTGTTCAACTCCTGCATCAGGGCATCCAAGAGTTTGGTGTTGCTGCTGCTCAGCACCACTTCCACAGTATGGCAGCGGATTTGGGTGGCAAGAATATACCAATGCAATTCCGCTGACGGAGACCAGTAAGCGAAGTACGTGAACGGGCGCCCGGCGATGCTGATCTGCTTCGGTGATCGTTCGATCTTGTAATCGGCCTGCAGATTGTCCTTCGTATAGTCAATGAACTCCGCTGAGTTAGCCGCAGGAAAAGGCGTGAAGAACATGTCGTCGGCGGTGATCAGGATACTTCCGCGAGCCGGCCCTTTGAAGGTCTCCGCGGTTGCGATCTCCGCAAGCACGTAGCGGCCACTGTCGGACGGAGGAGGCCCTTTGTATTTCTCAGTCCAATCTGGGGGGAGAGCCCAGGTGATTCCAAAATACCGGTCATCGAAAACATTGTTGGTGACGTTTCCGTCTTCCGGCAGGGGAGTTACCGAATCGCTTGCACTCGACCAGGCGCCCTTGACCAGGATGACTCCTTTCGGCACCTTCGTCATGGGTTGCGTATCGCTGGATCCGTTAACTCCGTTCTTAGCAGAATTCTGCTGCCCGGCCGCTTGCGCCCGAACAGTCAACGGCGCGGCCAAGGCGCATGCGGCAAGGAGATAGATCAATCGACAGTGCATGTTTGCCTCCCCCAAAAAATCGACCAACTTCAGACCGGTCGCTGCGGCCGGCACATCGCTCATCCTCGCTCAGGAATAGAAGGAGGCTGGCGAGACATATCTTCGTTTCTCGCCAGCCTCCCGTGGTGATTTACAGGGAGCGCAGGAAATCGAGCAACTCCTGCTTCTGGGTGGAATTGAGGTTATCGTAATTCGTAATCACTGCGCTGGCTTCGCTGCCAGGGCTGCCGTGATTCTGAATGGCCGCGTTGAGGTTGAGATCGCGGCCGTCATGATCGAGGAAAATCCGCTGCCCTAATCCCCACAAAGGAGCTGTGCGGAACTGATCGCCGCCCGCGCCGCCTTGCGAGACGTTGTCCGCGAATCCGTTCCCCATGTGATGGATCTCAAAATCGGAGTACGCGGGCACCGGTTGTTTGCTCAATGCGGGAACGAGGTTCGACACCTGCGTATTGCCAGGGCTCGGATTGTGGCAGGTCGCGCAGCCGATTGAACTGAATATCGCCTTGCCAGCGGCGATCGTCGCTGCGGGCACCGTCGCTCCGTTCAGCACAACGGGCCCAGGCGGAGGCGGAGCCAAAAACCGCATGAAGTTGGCAAATGCCGACACGTCGTCCAGAACCGCTGCGTTCGGTGTAGCGTTCGGGTTGGACGCGTCTTCCGGGTATCCGGTTCCCGTAAGGTTCAGGCAGCTTGCCGGCAGCCCAGTGGCTAGCTCTTCCTCAGGCAAGGGCCGGTCCTGCTGGAACAACAGGTTGCTGATGCCCATTTCCACGTTGTAGGCCTCACCCGTAAAGATGTGCAGCGACTTGTTCTGTGCCTTCCAGCCGAAGCGGGTGATGGTGCCGTCGTTGCCGTTGTGGTTGAAAGTGCCGGAAATGCCGAAGCTGTTTTTGAGATTGGCCTGCTGATTCGTCAGCAGGGTTGAGTCGTCCAGGTTCTCCACCAAACCTGCGCCAAAGGTGGGCGTGGGAATTCGGAAGATGATGTTGCCGGCATTCTCGGCCGCAGTGAAATTGGGCTGCGCCAGACTGGTGCAAGTGCCCCTGTCTGTACGGCCCGAAACGGTGAACAGGTCCTCCACTCCGCCATTGGGAGCGCTGGTGTTGACCGAACCGTTGCTGTTGAAGAAAAACGGGAAACGGGCTTCGCGGGTTGGACCGTTGGCCGTGATGAAGGACGGGGTAGTATTGCCGGACGCAACTCCGTTCGAGGCAAATTCGAACTGCGGATTGACGGCGGCGCCTGATCCGCCGGAGGCTGGTTGCGCGTGGCACGAAATGCAGCTATTCGAGTTGAATCTCGGTCCCAGACCGTTGTTGGGAAGGGCGGAGACGTCCTCTACAGCAGCGAAGCGAGTTTGACCGTCCTCGAAAAAGGCCGTAAAGCCATTCGGGTCGTTACTCGGGTTAATGATGGTAGCGCCTGTGCCGCGGTTGGCGCTCTGAACTCCAGGGTCTTGCTGAGCAAATGCCGCTCCGGCGAGAAAGATCATCGCCGAAGCTAAGCCTGACGCGAACTTCGCTTTCGTGAACATGATTCCTCCTTGTCCTGTCTTCCAGGATTGTTCTGGTCCGGCTTCCGGACCTGGCGGAAACGCACGGAACCCGCAGCCGTAGCAATGCGCTGCCCGGCGCCGTATCGACCATGCAGATTATCGGTAAGAACTATCCAAGGACTTTCAAATGATGAGCGGCAGAGGTAACCCTCTCCCAGGGTCGGAGAGTTGACGAGGAAATTTCCAGTGAAAGGATAACCACGGCCAACAAGGGAAGAGGCTGCGTCAAGCAGCTTGCAACAAAGCCATGCACGCAACCCTCTAATGGGGGGATAATTAGAGCCCGCGCGTGCGCTCCGCTCTCAACGGAATGACTATCGTATACTCAATTTCGCAGGACATGTCAATAGTCTTAGCAAACGTATTCTGCTGAGGCGCATTAAATTGTAGTTACAGTGGCCCGATCGCGCGGTGAGGCAGGAGATAAACTCTTTATTTTCAAGAACCGCGCGCGGACCAGTCATGGTGAATACCACCGTGAATCAATTTTGCTGCAACCGTTGTGTTTTCTACCTGTGCTCTGGGTCTCTCTGTCATCAGATTGGTTATAAAATCCAGTCGGAGGGCGAAAGATTGTGAGCGCCACGTGAATCGTAGGTCTACGAAGTTGGGGTGGCCGGGTTCTGCAGGATGCGCAGGCGTGCTGCCAGTTGCAGCTTCCACTGGTCTGGCAGCCAGTTGGGGAGTTTACGTTTGCAACCTGCGATAGATTCGTCAACAACTGCGTGAAATAGAGTTGCGGGTCCACGTCGTGGCGGCGGCAGGTGCTGGTCAGGCTGGCCAGGATCGCCGCCGTTCTGCCACAACGCGGATTTCCGACGAACGGCGAGTTCTTGCGATTAAGCACCACGCGCTTCATCTCGCGCTCGCTGACGTTGTTATCGATGGGGATCGCGCCGTCGGAGCAGAACACTTTCAGTTCAGCTCACTGGGTTAGGGAGTAGTTCACCGCTTCGGCCATGGGACGTTTGGGCAGCAACGGTTCCTTCCACAGAAGAAGTCGCTCACGCAACTGGGCCAGCAGCGGCGCCTACTGCTGCGGACGCAGTTTTAGACGCTCTTCCACGGAAGCATCCTTGCTCTGCCTCTTGACTGCATAGAGAGCACGCACGCGCTCAACCGCCTCCCGCGCGATCTCGGGAGCGGCCCCCTCGTTTCCGAACCCGAGTCCGTTTTGGCAGATTCCACCTCCGGCTTGTCTTCCAATTCAGAGGCTGGGCTCGGGCCTTTTCGGGAGCGATCCCGTTCAGTACATCTGGGTAAAAGCAATCGCGGAAACGAAGCGTTCCCGGCATCATTCTTGGAAATTTTTGAGTGACCTGTGTCACAAAAGCACTTGGCCTACCACCCTTACATGACAGACAACACAGTTCAAAGACAAAGAGCGACGAGGATGATGGCTCGGGCTAAGAGGCAAGACTTGCCCAACGCACTCATCATCATGTGACTTTTTCCTGCCGCGGCGGGTTTGTTGTGCTCGGCTTTATCGATCACTGAAGCCGACCTCTCCGAACCGCGAAAGCCGTACGGATCACGTTCAGATTGCGGGCGCCATGGCAAAAGTTTTTCTTATGTCTTTCGGCTTCAAACCGCCCACAAGCGGTCTTGAATCGGAAGGCTTGAGAACATGAGGAATTTCCTGGACTGCGGGAATAACGTCTTCAACTGGCCCCCGCCCAAACAAAAAACGAAATAGGGAGCACATATGACACGGATTGCATCGATCGCGACAGGATTGCGGAAGTTAGGCTGGTCGGCGTTTGGAATGGTTTTAGCGATGGGCCTGCCTTGCGTGCAGGGCCATGCTCAACAGCGGGAATCGGGTAAGGCGCCTGACTTCGCCCCCGCACTGCTGGCTTCAAACCCGGCAACAAGCCAAGGTGCAACGGCTCCCACGCCGGTGCTGACGGCAGAGCGGCAGCGGAGGATTCAGCAGAACTATCTGCGCCAGCCGCTGACATTCCAGCCGAACGTGGGGCAAACCGACAATCGTGTGGAGTTCCTGTCGCAAGGCGATGGCTATTCGCTCTTTTTGACTCCTGCCGATGCGGTGCTTTCGCTCCATGATGCTCCAGTAAAGACGCAGAAGGGCAAGATTAAGACGGGCAAGACGGCGACGTTGGAGATGGTCGCGGTAGGAGGTAACAAGGCCGCCGCAGCGACTGGAATTGGACCCCAGGCCTCTCACACCAACTATCTGATCGGCAACGATCACGATAAGTGGTACAGTGACGTGCCAAATTATGCGCGCATCAAGTATGCGAGCATCTATCCGGGCATCGACCTGACTTACTACGGCAACCAGTCCCAGCTTGAGTACGACTTTGTTGTCACGCCAGGGGCAGATCCGCGTGCAATCAAGCTGCAACTCAAGGGAATGCAGCGGCTGCATCTCGATCCGAAGGGCGAGCTGCTGATCGACACCGCCGTTGGGCAAGTGCGGCTCGACCAGCCCGTCCTGTATCAGGAAAAGGCCGATGGCAGCCACGCGTCCGTTCAGGGTAAATTCGTTTTGGCGAGCAACGAGATTCACTTCAAAATAGGCGACTACGACAAGAGCAAACCGTTGGTCATCGACCCGATTCTTGCGTACTCCTCGTACCTGGGCGGTAGTAATGAAGAGAATTACGCTCTTGGACATCTTGGCAATTACGTCTCCGGCATCGCCGTCGATCAGAATGGCGCTGCATATATCACCGGGATCTCCCTCTCAACGACCAACTTTCCTTTTGTCGGCACGCAAGGCGCAGTCACACCGCTGGTTCCAAACGCCGTTTATGGGTTCGTTGCCAAGTTCAGCCAGACGGGTGATCTTGTGTATTCCACGTTTCTCGGTGGCAGTGTCTTCTTCCCGTACACAAGTTATGCTGCCATTCCGGGCGGAATCGCAGTGGATTCGATTGGAAATGCCTATATTGCCGGCTACACCACAACGCGGAACTTCCCCACCTACAGCTCGGCTTACCAGTCAACGCCCTACTCAAACGGCTACACCGGAGTCATGGGCTTCGTCACCAAGTTGAATGCAGCCGGTAATCTGAATGCCGGAGTCGGTACGGCATCCGCATACTCCACCTATCTCTACTCCGACATTTATGGCGCCATCGCCAACGGCGGAGGCCCAGGCAGCACCAACCAGGCCGAAAATGGGGTTGGCGGATATACCTACCTGACCGCGATCGCCGTGGATGCCAATGGTTCTGCTTATGTAACGGGCGGTTTCGACCCGTTTCTTGCCTGGTCCGTTTTTCAGTCAAATAATGATGATACTTATCGGAATGCTATGCAGACTGTTCCTTCAAATGAGGATCTAGATATACTGGAAAATTCCTGCGATGTTGTGAACATTTGCACCAGTAGATGGAACGTCTATGACGTTGCCTATAACGCGGGCGTCGTAGAGCTGAACCCGTTAGGCACTGGCATATCCTACGCCAGCTATCTTGGAGGTCAAGTAAATGACGTCGGCACCGGCATTGCGGTTGACTCCGCCCTCAACATCTATCTCACGGGCTATACCGATTCGGCCAACTTCCCGGTCGCTCCGACCAATGGCACCGCAATTCAATCCGCTCCGGCGGGTACCGTGCGCCAGGCCTTTGTTGCGAAGCTGAATCCGTTTGCCACGGCGGGCGCGGCCCAACTGGTGTACTCGACTTATCTGGGAGGAACCGGCGGAGATGTCAACGGAGTTACAACGGGCGACGAGGGGCACGCCATCGCGGTGGATAAAAACCACGACGCTTATGTGACCGGCTCTACCGCATCGAGCGACTTCCCTATTAACTCGACCATTCCACCGCTCCAATCCTCTCTCGCTGGAGGGAGCGGGGATATCGATGCCTTTGTTGTCAAGCTGAATCCTACAGGAACCTCACCATTGCTCTTCTCCACTTATCTGGGCGGAGGCTCGCCAGACAGCGGCCAGGGCATCGCGGTCGATTCGCAGAATAACTTTTATGTGACCGGTTACTCCTACTCGATGGAGAGCAACCTCGCTTACCCCGCATTTCCCACAACAGCCGGTTCGTTGCCTGTCTTGCAGACTCGGCTCAGCCCTTCAGAGCGCCGCATTCCTTACGGAATATGACGCGGCCGCGACCAGCATGATCCAGTCAACCCTGTTTGCAAGCCCCACCGCAGAAGGCAGTATTGCGGGAACGGCAATAGCAGTGGATTCGACTGGAAATGCCTACATTACGGGCGAAACGAAGGCGACCGATATGCCAACTACCTCGGACGCATATCAGAAAACTCTGAACGGCACCAGCGATGCGTTTATGGCGAAGATATGGCCTTTGAGCATCACCGACAGCGACAGCATATTGCCGGCAGCAGTCAACTTCGGCGACGTGCCCATCGGTACGACAAGCGCGGTGCATACGGTGACTTTGACTAGCCATGAGTTGAGTGGTTTGAATGTCGTCATTTCCAATCTGGCGGGTGCAAATCCAGGCAACTTCAATCTTTCAGATGGATGCACGGGCCAAGTCACGGGCATAGGATCATGCGAGGATAGTGTCACATTCAAACCGACCAACGGCGGCCAGTACAGTGCTGATTTTACCTTCACCATAACCGACGCTCAGGCAATGACTCAGACGATTACTATTCCGGTCACCGGGAACGGGGCGGGACTGCAAGTCTCTCCGAACCCAGTGAACTTTATTCCTACTCTGGTTGGGATTCCCACCAGTTTCCTCGTCACACTCACAAATGCCGGCACTTCTAACATAATCATCGACAGCTTTAGCATCCCAAACACCGCCTTCGGTATTGGTTCGAGTAGCGCCGGAACGACGTGCCTTACCCCCATCACCTTGGGAGGCGGCGTTGCT
>Ga0302194_10001251_pt1 | contig 16191 bp, 20 predicted proteins | sample II_Bog_N1_1_FD_200227 | JGI IMG/M metagenome (GOLD analysis project Ga0302194, IMG submission 200227) | Peat permafrost microbial communities from Stordalen Mire near Abisko, Sweden - II_Bog_N1_1 | ecosystem: Environmental > Terrestrial > Soil > Wetlands > Peat | place: Sweden: Abisko...
AACGACTTAATCAAACCAGTGTAGCAATGCTGCATTTATCCGCCATAAGAATTATGTTGAACCGTTTTTAGACAGCTTCTTAGGGATCGTATTAAGTTGTTCAATCGTGTATTTCTCCAAAAAGTCCAAATAAAGAGTTCTGCTTTTTGCCCAGATTTTAAAAGTCGATTCCATGTGTTTTAATTTTATAAAAAAATAGTATAGTCGTTGTTCTTATTTCTCCGATTATAGTTTTGTTCCTTTAATCAGTATTGAGGTTCTTATTGATTGATCCTTTAGATATAAAAACTTCTTTCGTTCTTCGTCATGCTTAAAGTTTTCGAAATCCTGTTCCGAGTTAAATTCTATAAGGTGAATTTCATAAGGTTTCTCTATATTCGTTTCTATAAATGAATTTTCTGTTGGTCTAACTCGCAATAAAAGACGTCCATGATATTTTAAAATTGAGGGTATTGCAATCGCCTCAAATCGATCAAATACCTTTTCCTTCCCTTCAATGATGTAAATTAATTGTGTTATAAATATCATCATTAGCTTTTTATTAGCTTAATGAGCATGTTCATCTGTTTCAAAAATACCGAATGTATTGTTATCTTTATCCATAAAATAACCCTGCCAGCACCTACCGGAAATGGCAAACTTTGGCAAGGCAATTCGTCCTCCGTTTTCAAGTATAAGTTTGCTTGTGTTATCAAAACTCTGTACCTGAACAGAATTAACAAAAGCATTCGTTCCATTATTCACAGGTGGCATTTGTGCAGGACGTTTTAACAAACCGCCATTAATACTATTGGTTTCTATGCGGTAGTATTCTATAGAAACAAGTTTTTCTCTTATAAATTTCCAACCGAAAATTGTTTGATAAAACTCTATTTCTCTACTTGGGTTTGACGACTGAATTTCAAAATATCCTATTGTATTCATCTGTTAATTGCCTGTAAATAAATTTCATTTCTTTTGTGTGCAGTATTTTCAGCTCAGTCATTTAATCTTCATTGTTCATGTGATAGCTTAAAGCTCCGCTGGGGCAGCGTTTTATCTGACTGATAATTCTTTCTGTAGCTGCCGCTTCGGGTTTTATCCAGGGTTTTTCTTTAGGATTAAAAACTTCGGGCAGCGAATCTTCATGACGCCAGCAAATGGCGGAATGAATGCAAACAGAGGGTTTCCATACAATGGTTACTTCTCCATTGGTATATTTTTTAATAATGTCCTTTTCCATGGTTTATAAAATTTATAAAACATCATTAAATTGGGGTGTTTGCTCAAATACACGTTTCGCAAATGAACAAGCAGGTACTATTTTTATATGTTTTATTCTCGCAAATTCAACGGCTTTACTCACAAGCTGTTGCCCGACACCTTGCCCTTTTAAACTACTATCTACTTGGGTATGATCAATTATTATTCTGTCTTTATTTGCCCAAACATAGGTCATTTCTGCAATTGGTTCCCCATGTTGTTCAATATAAAATATTCCGTTCTCCGAATCATCTTTGTGTTTTATTTCCATTTTAAACTAATTTAACTTTGCTTTTGAGGATATTGTATTAAAAATCGTTTTGAATCATCTGTTAATTCCTCTTACAAATATAAGTAACACATTGATATATAATAGGAAGGTTTAAACAAAAACATTTATCCTGTTAAAATTGTTGGCATATATTTGTGAAAAATAATATTAAAAACATGGATGTTGTAAATTATATAAATGTGCTGAATAATAATACCAACACTACTTTACAATTAGCAAAAACATGTTCGGCAGAACAATTACTTTATACTAAAAATAGCTGTTGGAACATTTTGCAAATTCTGGAACATATTTATATTACTGATAAGGTGGTAATAACTCTTTTATTGCACCCTTCTGACAAAAGAGCTGACACGCCGGAAATTATTGGAAATGACACACTGAAAAAATACATTGTGGAATTAAGAAACCGAAAAGTACAGGCTCCTGAAAGTATTCAGCCAAAAGGTGAAATTAAAGATGTTGCGACTTTTGAACACTTATTTTTGGAACAGCGAAATTCATTAAAACATTACCTTGAATCGGGTAAAATTGTTGTAAATACCACCACTCACAAACATCCGTTTTTAGGTGAAATGACCATTACGGACTGGCTTAATTTTATTATTCATCATACGCAGCGGCATCTGGAACAGATGAAAGATAATTTAACAGCATTTAACCTGAAATAAATTAAAAACTGATTCTAAATCGCAATGGCAAAACAAAACCTTTCTGTTTTAAAAATCAATCAGTTTAAAAATAAGAACAAGTCAGATGTGTATATCCGCACGTTTCAGCAACACAAAGCAGAACACCCTTTTATTATGGATGCACATACACACGATTTTTATCTGATTACACTTTTTACAAAAGGCGGCGGAACACACACCATCGATTTCAATACTTATAATGTAAGCAGGGGCAGTATATTTTTTATGTCACCCTCCGAAATTCATGCATGGACATTAAGTGAAGATACAGATGGATATGTATTATTTTTTAATGCTTCGTTTTACGTGATGGATGCACTCTCCAAACAACTGTTTTTGTTACCCTTTTTTAAATCAAAAGAAAAAATAAGGCAACTGCTATTGAATGAACAGGAACTCGCCAAAATAGAACCTGTTTTTGCATCAATTTTACTGGAAGCCGAAAATGCGCTGATATTGCGGCATTCCATATTACGTGCCTATCTGGATGTGTTGTTATTTAAACTGGCAGACTTGCGTGCATCCAACAGTAACGAGCGCATACAACCCATTTCATTAGTGCCGGAACTGGAAGCATTGATTGAAAGTAATTTTATGCAACACTGGACCGTTTCGCGGTATGCCGAAAAGCTCAATACTACCTCTCAGCAATTAAATACCATTACCAAAAGTTATCTGAATAAAACCGTTGCAGAATTAGTTCAGGAACGTATGATTGCAGAAGCTAAACGACTATTGGTATACAGTTCGCTTACAATTAGCGAAATAGCTTATCAGCTTAATTTTAACGACAATTCCTATTTCAACCGCTTCTTTAAAAAAGCAGAAAAAATAACTCCCGAACAATTTCGCAAGCGATTTAATTAAGTGCCATATAACTATAAAATAGTACCATTATCATAGATGGAATGTGCTGTAGCTTTGTTTGAACTAAAACACACAGTCATGAACTACCAACAAACAAAAGTGTACAGCATTTTAAACAATAAATGTCCACACTGCCACCAAGGTAATTTTTTTAAAACCAACCATGTTTACGATTTAAAAAACTTTGGCACGATGAATAAAAGATGTCCCGTTTGTAATGAGGATTTTATTCGCGAACCGGGTTATTATTTTGGAGCTACTTATGTGAGTTATGCGCTTACTGTTGCGTTTGGCATAGCATTATATGTGGCACTTTACTTATTGCTTGACATTGACAGCACAGCCTATTTAATAACATTTGCAAGTTTGCTCATACTTTTGCTTCCTATATTTTACCGGCTGGCACGCATCATTTGGATAAACTTATTTGTGGATTACAAAGCTGACGTTATTCATCAATAAAGTATTTAAAAAATGGGCACTGCTTTTATTGCATTTTTCAAATGCTATTTTCAGCCCAGAAGTCTATATGACGTAATTTGCGGTCGAGTATTTTATTTTAAGGCAAACAGGTAATTGCAAAATAAAAAAAAGCATTTAACGACTGTTTTTTTCTAACCTGTACCGGTTAAATTTTATCTCGTTAAAAACTGTACCTAGTTTTTCTTTTTGCTCACTAGTACATAAAGCTTTTATTTTATTTGCCTTTTCAATTCTCAGCCAGTTATAACTTTCTGAGTTTGAACTTATTGCTTTTATTAATAATTTTAACTCTTGTGTAGTTGTATTTTCGGAATACAAAGCCTGATGAAACAAGTTTTTAAATTCTTCCTGCTTTTCAAATAAGCTATCTTTTTTAGCTTCTATCTCTTCATCTATTTTTTTTAACTGATTCTTTTGTTCTTCTGAAAAATTTAATTCGGCAGCCAAAAACTCCATCCTACGAAAATGCCGTTTATTATTTTTCTCATCTTTCATTCTCCTGCCATGACGAATGCCTTCATGCTGCCATGAAGCAATATGCTCCCGATGATGGTTAAAGCCTTTAAAATGTTCTCCGAAATTATGGTGATGTTTGTGTTTATGACAAAACATAACACTTACAATTATAATGTTTATAATCAGTAGAAACATGGCTATAAAAAACCACACCTTTTCTCTTAAAAAAAAATTCATGTTATTCATCGTTTAGGGTTAATATCGCATTATCATTGTCGCTTACCAATTCATTTTTCATTTCATCATTATTTACTTGAGTTACAACATCCACAGGTAATAAAAGAACACTTAATACCACTCCTGTCATAATACCAAAAGCGAGAACAGCAGTTATAATCCGGTTTGGCATCGCAAACAGCCAGTCTGGTATTTGTTTTTTATGTTCTTTTTCAAAATTAGCTTTTGCTAAAATCACATTTACAAAATAGGGATTGGCTTCTTCCCTTTTTTCCGTTTCTAATTGCAGAAAAAGAGAATTAACATTTATTAAAATTTTGCTACAGGCAGCGCAAGTTTGAGCATGTATCTCCATTTCACTTTTCTTTTCAGAAGAAAGACTGTTTTCACAAAAATCAATAAGGCTGTTTTTAAACTCCGTACAGTACATTTTTTTTGGTTTAAATATTAGACATGATACTCATATAAAACTTGTGTTGCATTTCAATATTTTCCATCGTAATAAGTAATTAACTTTTTTTGAAGATTTTTTTTTGCCCGGTGCATGAGTGATTCAACGGACGACATACTTACATTCATAATGGTTGCTATTTCATTATATGAAAGATCATTGTACTTTGCTAATGTATATGCTATGCGTTGATTTTCGGGCAAACTAGTTATTGCTTTAAAAAGTACCGAAGCATTTTCTTTCGTTTCCAGTTTTTTATGGGGATTAGAAAAATCAGAAAAAACGGTTCTTAATCCAATTGTTTGTTGCAAATCAGTGAATACCTTTTTTGTTTTTCTTTTTTGAAGACTATTTAATGATTTGTTCACCGCAATCCGATAAAGCCAAGTAGACAGCACCGCTTCTTGCTTAAAATTTTTAACCGACTTAAAAACTTCTATAAAAACTTCCTGTGTTATATCTTCCGCATCCTCTTTGCTGTGCAAAAAACCTAAACAAACTTTAAATATATGCTGATGGTGTTTATCAACCAATAAACGAAACGAATCCTGATCATTTTCTATTAATTTTTGTACAAATTCCGCTTCGTTCATGCCAAAATTATTGGTGCTTTGATAAAATATACGGACTAGTTTAATTTCCATTAAAAAACATTACCGCTTTATCCTATTAAAAAATAATTTACACATTTTAAGATGTGAAGTAAAGGTAAAGCATTGCGCAGAATTAAGGAATGCTTTTACCTTTAAGCCGGATGTTACTTTGTTTACACCAATGAAGGTATTAGTTAGTCTGATGATGGCGTTGTTTCATTTCTTCCCGCTTTTGTTCGAGCGTTTGGTATTGTTCGGGAGTTAAAATTGTTTTTATGTCAGCATCAAATTTCTCTCTTTCTGCCGTATTATCTTTCATTTCTCCGGCTCTTGCCTGCTCATGCTGCAATATCAATGCTTTTACTTTTGTTTGCTGAGCGGGGGTTAATGCCAATTCCGTTGTTAATCGTGCCGTCATCTTTTCGGCTTTTTCTTCAGGGCTCTTTTTGGGTACATTAGCGGCTTGTGATTCTTGTGCTGATATATTTGCTGACACTATCGCAGCAGCAAACAAGGTTAAAAACTTTTTTTTCATTTTTAAGTTTTGAGTTTATAAATAAATTATTTTGTCAGTTAGACAGGTATGAAAATAAAAACTTGCGCAAAATGTCTTTTTTGGTGGGGGTATTCCTTTAATGATTTGTTTAATTGATTATTAAAATCAAATTCATTATTGAACTGCCAAGGTTATTTATAAGGGTTTAGGTTGTAAATCCGGAAGTGCTAAAGTTCATTCTGAAACCGGATATGCTGTTAGCGAAGAGGTCGTGCAAGATAAATTTCATTGTTCATCCTCAGGATAAAATGAAATATTAGCTGTTGGCAGTAATTGTTCTGTTTATTATTTGTTGGTATGCCCCATCCCAAAGTTCAATACGCTTTTGTAACGATTCAATTGTAGCTTGTTCAGCTTCTTTCCAGAACTGGTCGTTTGTACCGCAGAGGTTAGATGTCATTTGCAATGCGAGATGACTATGACGGTCTCCATCAACCTCTATGTGTCGTTCAAGATAATATTTGAAAATTGAAATGCTGTCGGGAAAGTTTTTATGGATGTCATTTACTATCGAAAGAAACATTAGAGGAATTAGGTCTTCCCGACCAAACGTAAAAATTGCCGATTGTAAATAATCTCTATTGCTTCCTATAATTTTGAATGTAAAGTCAACAAAGTCTCTTGCTTCTTTAGGTACCTCCGAAGCTATAAATGCCGCATTAAGGTCTTCAGTTTTTTTTAATACGTTTATAAATTTTTCTATTTGAGAAGTGTCTGATCCACACTGGTGCATCGCATCCAGATACAGTTCAAAATGACTTTTCCTGTTGCCAAAGCTGTCAACGTCAGCTTCTTCGCCAACAACTATTTCATTAATAAGGTATCTTGTGTCTGCATGTCCTTTTGGAAACCAGGGAACAGAAGTGCAGGTCAGATTATTTTGCAGGGTTTTTAATAAAGACATAAAGTCCCAAACTGCAAAAATATGATACTGCATAAAAACCTTCAAATCATCTATGTCATGGATTGCTGAATAAACTTTATGATTAATAATTTGCTGTCTTAAAGGTTCAATAGCCTTTTTAATTTTCTCTAAATGGTCATTCATATTGCTTCTAAATCAAAAATGTCTTCTTCTCTCATATTCCATCCTGTTAATCCTGTTGTAACGTTTAGGAAGCTCATTCAGAGTATTTATTACTTTCAATTTTTTCATGCAATAAAGGTAGATAAATAAAATATTCAGTGAAAAAATACTTGTGTCATTTTTTTTACTATTAGCACCTAACGATTAAGGGCTGTGAAGAAGCGGAATAAACAGCTTCTCTCCTATCCCCTTGAATACACTGCGTCATACGTATGCCACGCACCTTTTAGAAGATGGTTTAGATATCGTATCCATCAAGGAACTCTTGGCACATGCACTTTTTATTCCGCACAAAACCGCTACAATGGTTAAACTGAAAATAGTATCTAAACTATGAAGTTTTTTCCTCGAAATACGAGGATCCTCAATAGAATTAAAGTAGTTGTTGATTTGCATTTTTATTGCAAATCAACACAGTATTAGCTTTCTCTTTTTTAAATAATAAATTTTCATTCAACTAATTGTTGTTAATTTTAATGCGTGAAACCTGAAGTCTAATATACGTTTTTGCAAGTATCATTTTAATTCCTATTTTCGGGAATTGAATAAGTAATCATCGCTTAATTGTATTTAACAATATAGTTGTATCGCTTGCTTTTAATTTATAAATACGAAGAGCCAGATGTGGTTGTGGATAGCGCAGTTTGTTTTAAACAATAGAATAAAAATAATCCTTACCATAACTGTTATTACCCTGTTTATGGGTTATCATGCCCGCAAAGCAGAAATTTCCTACGAAGTACCGCGACTATTACCTGCAACTGATACTACCACATTGGAATATCTGAAATTCAAAAAAATGTTCGGACAGGACGGAGCCATTATGGTTATTGGTATTGACGATAAGGACATATATAACCTCAAGCACTTTAATGAATGGTACGACTTAAGTAATTCCGTAAGAAAAGTTACAACAGTTAAAGCCGTATTATCTATAACAAGGCTTTATAATATAGTTAAAAATGATAGCCTGAATACTTTTGAAAATATTCAGGTAATAACTCATAAACCACAAACACAAGCAGAAGTAGATAGTATTAAAGAGGTTATACAACAGTTGCCATTTTATCGCGGCATTATATACAATGATAGCACGCACTCTACACTAATGGCTATTACATTCGATGATAAATTGCTGAATACCAAAAAGCGCTTTGAAGTAGTAGACTCGATTCGGGCTCAGGCAGAAAAATTTGCAGCATTAACAGGCATTAAAGTACGTTATTCAGGTATGCCATACATCCGCAGCTTTGTGGCGCGTAAAATACAGCACGAAATGGTACTCTTTTTTGCCCTTGCAATTATTGTAACTGCAATCATTTTGTTTTTATTCTTTCGTTCGCTGCAGCCGGTGGTTTTTTCATTGATTGTAATCATTATCGGAGTAGTATGGTCAATTGGATTATTGGTGTTATTGGGTTATAAAATATCTGCCTTAACAGGATTAATAGGTCCATTATTAATTGTAATAGGTGTACCCAATTGTATTATGTTGCTCAATAAATATCATACGGAATTTGGCAAGCAAGGCAACAAAATGCGGGCATTATCCATTGCCATTGAAAAGGTTGGCGTTTCGTTGTTTTTGGCGAATATCACTACAGCAATAGGGTTTGCCGTGTTTTGTTCTACCGACACGCAATTGCTTTTTGAATTTGGTTTGGTGTCGTCAGTAAGTGTGTTTTTAACCTATTTAATATCACTTATGCTCGTGCCCATTGTATTTAGCTTTTTGGCACCTCCATCTGTAAAACATACCAAACATTTGGAAAGCAAACACCTTGTAAAAATACTCGAACATATTGATTATTGGGTGCATAATTACCGTAAAAGAATATACGTGGTAACAGCATTGGTGGTTGTTATTTCTACTGTTGGTGTAACTAAGCTGTTGCCGTTAGGATATGTAGTTGACGATTTGCCGCAAAATGATCCTATATTGCTTGATTTGAAATATTTTGAGAAAAATTATCATGGTGTACTTCCGTTTGAAATAAGCATCGATTCTCAAAAACCTGATGGTGTATTTGCCGACGGGGGTAAAACGCTTTACAAGATAAATAAATTACAAAAGTTATTTGAGCAATATCCTGATTTTTCCAAAGCGGTATCTCTTATTGAAGGGATAAAATTTGCCAACCAGGCAATGAATAACGGTGAAGAAAAGCGCTATCGTTTGCCGGGTGCAATGGAACTGCAAAAAATATCAAATTATGCAGGCAATGATTTAAAAGACAGTAAAAGAAGACAAGGGCAATTTAATGCCTTTGTTGATTCTACCAAACGATTTACCCGCGTTAGTATTCAAATGAAAGATGTAGGTTCTATAAAGATGAAAGAACTTACTAAAGAACTGAAACCCCGCGTTGACAGCATTTTTAATTTTGATTATGGAGCTAACTCATGGGTTGAAGGCGACAAGAGGTATAAAATAGTATTTACCGGAACGAGTTTTACTTTTCTTAACGGCAACGACTTTTTAGTTCAGAACTTACTGGAAAGTGTGTTGCTTGCAGTATTGCTGATATCCATTGTGCTTTACACACTCTTTATGTCACCGCGTATGATTTTTGTATCCGTTATTCCAAGTCTGTTGCCCTTAGTCATTACAGCCGGACTGATGGGCTTTTTCAGCATTTACTTAAAGCCAAGTACCATCTTGATTTTTAGTATTGCCTTTGGCATTGCATCCGACGGAACATTGTATTTTCTTACCAAATACAGGCAGGAGCTAAGAACTTCTAAAATCACCATTTCAAAAGCTGTATCGCTTACCATTAAAGAAACCGGTGTGAGCATGATTTATACTGCGATCATTTTATTTTTCGGCTTTAGTATTTTCGCTGCATCCAGTTTTGGAGGCACGGCTGCATTGGGTATTCTCATTTCAGGAACTCTTTTGGTTGCGTATTGCTCAAATTTAATACTTTTGCCCTGTTTTTTACTTACGTTAGAAAAACGTTTATCCGACAAAGGTTTTATTGAGGAATCTATCATTTCTATTGAAGAGGATACAGGATTGGCGGATAACTAACAACTCATTATTAATAACAATTAACTAAAAAGTATGAAAGGAATTATTTTGGCAGGTGGCTCAGGAACCCGTTTGCACCCGTTAACATTGGCTGTAAGCAAACAATTAATGCCCATTTACAATAAACCCATGATTTATTATCCTCTATCAGTATTAATGATGGCAGGCATTTCAGAGATATTAATTATTTCAACACCACATGATTTACCTCACTTTGAACGCTTGCTGGGCGATGGAAAAAGATTGGGCTGTAAGTTTTCATATTCCGTTCAGGAAATTCCGAACGGGCTGGCACAAGCTTTTGTTATCGGCGAAAAATTTATAGGAAACGATAAAGTGGCATTAGTACTTGGTGATAACATTTTTTATGGTGCCGGGTTAGGACGATTATTGCAACAGCACCAAAATCCTGAAGGAGGAGTTGTGTTTGCTTATCACGTATCAGATCCTGAACGCTACGGTGTGGTGGAGTTTGATGCTTCCGGAAAAGCTGTTACCATTGAAGAAAAGCCACAACAACCCAAATCAAATTATGCTGTTCCGGGTTTGTATTTTTATGACAACTCGGTGGTACAGGTTGCTAAAACACTACAACCAAGCGCCCGTGGCGAATACGAAATAACTGATGTAAACAAACATTATTTACAACAGGGCAAATTACAGGTAGGTGTATTGGACAGAGGTACGGCCTGGTTAGATACAGGAACCTTTGCTTCATTGATGCAGGCAGGGCAGTTTGTTCAGGTAATTGAAGAACGTCAGGGTCTTAGCATCGGATGTATAGAAGAGGTTGCTTTTAGAATGAAATTCATCAACAAAGAACAGTTATTGGAACTTGCAAAACCATTGCTCAAGAGTGGTTATGGTGATTATCTGGTAAAGTTGGCGAATCAACAATAATCTATTAAATGTTATAATGGCTAAAATATTAATTACAGGCGGGGCGGGATTTATACCCAGTGCGTTGGCAGAAAAGCTTGCTGAAAATCCTGAAAACAGAATTGTGCTGGTAGATAATTTATTAACTGGAAGTCTTGATAAAATACCGCTGTCTCCTCATAACAACATTCGTTTTGTTAAATGTGATGTAAATGATTTTACAGGAATTTCAAGTGTGTTTTATGCAAGCGCATTCGATTATGTATTTCATTATGCAGCAATGGTAGGAGTGAAGCGTACACAGGAAAATCCGGTAAGGGTGTTGGAAGATATTGTGGGTATTAAAAATGTATTGAACTTATGTAAAAACACGAGTGTTAAACACATTTATTTTTCATCATCATCGGAGGTATATGGCGAGCCGGTTGAATTTCCTCAAAACGAACATACCACACCGCTTAATTCACGATTGCCTTATGCCATTGTTAAAAATGTGGGAGAAGCCTATCTCAAATCATTCAAAAAAGAATACGATTTAAATTATACCATTTTTCGTTTTTTCAATACATTCGGATCTAAACAAAGCAAGGACTTTGTGGTTTCAAAATTTATTGCAAGTGCTTTAAAAGGAGAAGATATTACCATTTATGGCGATGGCAGTCAAACGCGCACTTTTTGCTATGTTGATGATAATATTGAAGCAACCACTAATGCGTTTTATCAAAAAAAGTTTGAGAATGATATTATCAACATTGGCGGTGATAAGGAAGTTACCATTTTGGAATTATCTCAAACAATTATAAAAGCAGCAGGTTCAAACTCTAAAATAGTTTATTTACCTGCTTTGGAAGAAGGGGATATGACACGTCGTAAGCCCGATATTACTAAAATGAAACAGTTGCTTAATCGTGAAATGATTACATTGGAACAGGGCTTAAAAAAAGTATTGGCAAATACAAAATACATTTTATAATAATTTACGTGGATTCCTTTCTTCATCATCAGCAATTAATAGAAAGAGCATTAAAAGACAAAGCTTACGGCTCTTCACCAAAAGAACTTTACGAACCGATAGAATACATCATGTCGCTTGGTGGTAAGCGTATGCGCCCTTTATTTGTTTTGATAGGATGCGATTTATTTGATAAGGATGTAAACAATGCTGTACATGCCGCATTGGCTATAGAGATTTTCCACAATTTTACACTGGTGCATGACGATATTATGGACAAAGCGCCTTTGCGAAGAGGCAAGAGTACTGTTCATGAAAAATGGAATGAAAACATTGCCATACTTAGTGGTGATGTAATGATGGTAAAAGCCTATCAGGAGCTGTGCAAGGCAGATATTGAACTACTTCCGGCATTGTTGCATGTATTTAATGATACGGCAATGAAAGTATGTGAAGGGCAGCAGCTGGATATGAACTTTGAAAAACTTCCTAAGGTTTCCATACCCCAATATATTAAAATGATTGAGCTTAAAACAGCAGTATTGCTGGCAGGCAGCTTACAACTGGGGGCAATAATTGCAAATGCCGGTAACGAGGATGCACAACAATTGTATGAATTTGGTAAACACATTGGTATTGCTTTTCAGTTGCAGGACGATATTCTGGACGTGTATGCCACTACCGAAAAGTTCGGCAAACAAAAAGGAGGTGATATTGTTTCGAACAAAAAAACGTATTTGTTATTAAAGGCTTTAGAAATGGCTGAAAGCAACAGGTATATGAAAGAGGCATTGCAGCAATGGATAAATGCACCTCAGTTTGATATAAAGGAAAAGGTAGAAGCCGTTACTGAAGTATATGATTTTTTTAATATCAAAGAACTGGCGCGAAATGAAATGAAAAAACATTATAACAATGCACTGACTTGTTTGAATGCAATACCTGTTAATCCCTTAAAAAAAGAAAAACTGATTGCGCTTGCCGAAAGTCTTATGGTGAGGGAGAATTAACAACAGTAAACCCTGCCTCTTCTACTCCCTTATTTGGAAAGTTACTAAATGCTGAAACCGTTAATCTAACATGAAAAAAATTCTTACAATTACAAAGTGGTTCTTACTGCTGCTGCTTGTTATCATTGTTGTTTTTTTAATAAAAGATTTTAAGAGCGACATTCCTGCTGAAACCTTAAAAACAAAATATGCTGTACCTCCTTCTCAATTTATAGATCTGGACGGAATGCAGGTGCATTACCGCGACGAGGGAAACACCGCCGATACTGTTCCGCTGGTGTTGATACATGGAACATCCTCCTCCTTATTTACATGGGATGCCTGTACTTTGGTGTGGAAAAAGAACCACCGTGTAATACGTTTTGATTTGCCTGCCTTTGCGCTTACCGGACCTAATGCCGATAATGTATATACATACCAACGTTACGTTGCTTTTGTAAACTACCTGCTTGAAAAGCTAAACGTAAAAAAATGTTACCTGGCGGGTAACTCCTTAGGCGGAGCTATTGCATGGCAATACGCATGCAGCTATCCTGAAAAGGTACAAAAGCTGATTTTGGTGGATGCAGCAGGATATAAATTTGAAAGAGGCAAAGGAGCAATAGGCTTTAAGCTGACTGCAACCATTGGTAAAATACCTGTACTTAAAAACATAGTGTATTACATTACTCCGGATAACATTGTAAAGAAAAGCGTTGAGGGGGCTTATTTCGACAAAAACAAAATAACAGCTCAAACGCAGCAACGTTATATGGACTTTTTGTTACGGGCAGGTAACAGAAGAGCACTTGTGGCGAGGCTTAGTTTGCCTATGCAAGATGATGAAAGCCGTATAAAAACCATAAAAACTCCTACGCTTATTATTTGGGGAGAACAGGATGGCTTAATACCGGTGGATGCTGCTTACAAATTTGAAAGGGACATTGCCGGAAGCAAGCTGGTAGTGCTCAAAAATTCAGGACACGTGCCTATGGAAGAAAATCCGGAAGAGGTGATTCCTTTGGTTGAAGCTTTTATTGGAAATTAAAACCCCTTCTCCTTTCCAATAATCTCTGTCGCTTTTGTTTATTATTTAAAATCAATTGTTACAGCTTTTTACTAATTGATTAAATAGTTTTTTATTATATCTTCGTCAAAAATTTTCTACAAATTCAGTAAATGACCGAGCCTACTTTTAAAAATAATTATGATGCCTGTTCCCGTTTTTTCCACTGCTGTTAAAGGTTGGCATTTTGCATCCGTATCTTACGCCGATGCAAAGCCGAGTTCAAAAATAAAACAACAATTAAAAGGTTTTTTTTTCGCACTGTTAAATGTAAAAAGCGCTGCCGAATGGTTTCAAATTATTGAATCGCCCGACTTTCGTATGGTCATGTCGCGCCGCCCCGAATTGTATCTGAAACCATTCAGGGTATATATATCTGTTAACTGGAATACCGCCCACAAAATTAAAGTAATTAAAGATACCTATCGTTTTGTTACAAGTAAAGGCGAAGCATTTTTGCCTGTAATAACAGCCGATAAAGGGCTGGAAATTGCACGTTTTAAAATGAACGATACAATGGAAGGTTATTTAACCTTAGGGTACGATGCCCGTTACAGAAAAGAGGGGGAATTAACCCTGTCGTTTTTTTGTGATGAGTTGGGGGGCAATATTGTAGCACTTGCATTTTCGGTGGAGGAAACAGAAAAAGACCGTTGGGTATGCAAAATCGGCTGTATTCAGGGGCATGAAAAAAACGAATCCTATTCATCAAAAGCAGCACAAAAGCAATTGCATGGTCTTCGCCCCAAAGCGCTTGTAACATTTACCATTCAGGAACTATCCCGGTATCTGGGATTAAGCAACATTTACGCAGTAGGCGACGAAATTCAGGCATATCGTGGCAAACATGCTATACACATTCATTCAAAACACAGTATAAAATTTGATTATGACGAATTTTGGCAAGAGTGCGGTGGTCAGTCTGAAAAAGAGGGTTGGTTTGAACTACCATTAACTCCTGTTCGCAGAGGTATTGAAGATATTAAATCACATAAACGTGCAGTTTACAGAAGAAGGTATGCCATGCTTGATGAACTTTCATTAAAAATAGCCGCTTTTGTTAAAGAAATTAACAGCTAACTGTAAGCTCAAACTTGTAAACATAGTAACTCAAAACTTTTACTGTAAGAATAATGGACTTATGAAAAATTCTTCCATAACTAAAAAAATAATAGTAGATACAGCTACTCACAAAGGAATAGATGTGGTGCTTCTTAAATTCCCTTTTGATAATGAATTGGCTAACATTGCACGACAACTGCCCGATGCTAAGTGGAGCAATAGCAACAGGGCATGGGTTACACCTTATTCGGTTAAAACGCTGCATCAACTAAAAAATTTGTTTGAACCTGTGTGCGAAATTGATGCAAGCCTGCTGAAACAAAAAGTAAGAGCTTATATAAGCAATCCAAAAAACAATGTGCTTGATGCGGAAATGCTTGATAAAATTGAAAAATATAAACAATGGCTGCAATCGAAACGCTACAGCCAAAGCACCATAGGCACTTATACCGAAGCATTAAAAGTATTCTTAAAATTTTTTAATGATAAAAACATTGCTGAAATAAGCAATGATGACATTATTAAATTTAACAATGAGTATATTTTAAAAAATAAGTTATCCTCTTCATTTCAAAATCAAATTGTAAATGCAATAAAATTATTTTTCAGAACTGTTGAAAATAAAACTATAACAATTGAATCCATACATCGCCCTAAACCTGAACATCCCTTGCCAAACGTTTTGAGTAAAGAGGAAATAAAAAAAATACTGCAAGCACACACAAATATAAAACACAAAACAATGTTGAGTTTGATATATGCTTGTGGATTAAGAAGAAGTGAACTATTAAATTTAAGAGCTGAACATATTGACAGCAACAGAGGTTTAGTAATAATAAAAAAAGCAAAAGGAAAAAAAGACAGAATAGCTCCTATATCTGATAAGATAATAAGTATGTTACGAGAATATTACAAAGCATACAAACCAAGCTATTGGTTATTTGAAGGGCAAAACAAAGGAGAACAATATACCGCCGAAAGCCTGCAAAGTGTACTAAAACAGGCATTAACAAAAACTAAAATCACAAAACCTGTAACACTTCATTGGTTAAGGCACAGTTATGCCACACATTTATTAGAATCGGGAACGGACTTGAGATATATTCAAGAATTGTTAGGGCATAAAAGCAGCAGAACAACGGAAATATACACACACGTTAGTAAAAAGAGTATTCAAAAAATTAAATCTCCATTTGATGATTTGTAATATATTTGAATTAAATTCATATAAAATAATATGTAACGCCAGTTAC
>Ga0302194_10001253_pt1 | contig 16186 bp, 16 predicted proteins | sample II_Bog_N1_1_FD_200227 | JGI IMG/M metagenome (GOLD analysis project Ga0302194, IMG submission 200227) | Peat permafrost microbial communities from Stordalen Mire near Abisko, Sweden - II_Bog_N1_1 | ecosystem: Environmental > Terrestrial > Soil > Wetlands > Peat | place: Sweden: Abisko...
AGGGTATGTTTATATTTTTTGCAATACGTGTAACCAATTCTGCAAGCGTTTTGCGCTTTTCGTTGGTTGCTGTAATATCTAAAAACACCAATTCGTCAGCACCTTGTTTAGCATAATTAATAGCTAATTCAACAGGATTCCCCGCATCACGTATGTTTTCAAAGTTCACACCTTTTACTGTGCGACCGTCTTTAATATCTAAACAAGGGATGATGCGTTTTGCGAGCATGATTGTATTAGTTGGTGGGCTTAATCAACATACGTTTCTTGAATAACATTTTTAACAGCAATCGTTTCTTTTTCGGTTAGAACACCTAAATTTTTTACAACACGTTGCCTGTCTATTGTTCTTATTTGATCTAAAACAATCCATCCTTTGGTTTTGTTGTGTTTTATTTCCACTCTTGTAGGATAGCTTTTTGAACTACTTGTCATTGGAGCGATGACAATGGTTTGCAAATATTTATTCATTTCATTTGGAGAAATAATAACGGAAGGGCGAGTTTTTTTCATTTCACTGCCTATTGTTGGATCTAAATTGACCAAAACAATTTGATATTGTCTCAATTCCATTCTTCAAAATTTTCGTCCTCAAAAACATCTTTCATTACTAATTTATCGTCGCCATTTTCATGCATTTTTTTAAATGCTTTTTCCCAATTTTTTCTTGGAGAAGTTTTTGGTTTTAAAACAATATAGCCTTTCTCCAAAATAAGTTCAACAGTATCTTTGATATTGTATTTCTCAAGCAAGGTCTTGCTTAACCTTATTCCTTTGGAATTTCCAATTGGTATTACAGATATGTCCATAGTAAAAAGATTAGGATGTGATTACAAAGTTATTACATTTAATTTGTTTGACAAAATTTAGTTGCTTTACCGTTTTATATCTTTAATCTTTACACAAAGTATGATGCGTTTTGCGGGCATGGTTATAGGTTAAATATTTCTTTTGCTTTTTTCCAATTTTGTTTCAAAATAGGTTTAGCTACAGTTGTTTCGCCGTTCGATGGTTCACCTGAAAAGTGGCAAAAATTTTCAGCATAATTAGGATCGCTATATTTGCTCCAAGATTTAAACGCTTCATAACTCATAGGTTTTTCTATGTTGAATGGTATTGAAATACCTGTTCTGATACAATAACCCATATTTGACCCAATCATCTTTGAGAGAGATTGTTTTTCTTTTTCGATGGGTGCATTCTTCACTTCATTTTTCATAGTTTTTTGAACCGTAGTTACTCGAATCTCTTCACTTATTGTCAGAAGTCTTTGCGATTCCTCATAAACAGAATCATATAAGTTAATATCATTTTCTTTCTTTATATAAATTCCCATTTCATTATTATTCATTTGGGAAAATTCATATAAATTCATGGAAGTAATGATTGCTTCGCTTTCATTTATATAGCATTTCGCATGTAAGTTTTTGCAAATGCTAGTACGAATACCGACATGTTGAGCAAGCCAATTATACTCATCGGGATGAAGTTTATTTTCCCTATAAATTATTCTTATGTCTTTTTTCTGAATGTTTAAATTTTGTAAATGTTCTTTTATTCTATCGTTGAACTGCAAATAAGGACTTATTAAAATTAACTTATCCTTTGTATGTTTGATTAATTCCTCTAATCGATATGATACACCTGTGGTATTTAAAAATTCTGCCATTAATTGTTTGTTTAAAATATTTAAACTCTATTGGTATAATCAAATATAAAGGCTACTAGTTATTCAAACTCTTCAACTCCAACATAGTAATTCTTCCTTCGTAAATTGCTTTACCTACAATAGCTCCGGAGCAACCTGCTTCTTTCAATAATCTTAAATCATCAATGTTTGTGACACCTCCGCTGGCAATTAAGTTGAGTGTTGGAAATGCGGCAATCAGTTTCTTATACAAATCAATGGAAGGACCTTGCAATAAACCGTCTTTGGCAATATCAGTACAAAATATAGTATTTACGCCGTGTTGCATGTTTTCGGTAATGAAATCGAAAACGGAAATACTAGTAGTTTCTAACCATCCACCTACTGCAATTTTTTCTTCTTTCACATCAGCACCTAATAATAATTTATCGCTCCCATATTTTTTTATCCACGAAAAAAACAACTCTTTATTTTTTACTGCAATACTGCCAATGGTGGCAATGGCAGCACCTGCGTCAAATACCTTTTTTATATCATCGTCCGTTTTTATACCTCCTCCAAAATCAATAGTAAGGTTGGTGTTAGCTGCTAATTTTTCTAAAACAGCGCTATTTACTACTTGTCCTTTTTTTGCACCGTCTAAATCAACCAAATGCAAGCGTTTAATACCAATAGATTCAAACTCTAAAGCAACTTCTAAAGGGTTTTCATTGTAAATAGTTTTTTGAGCATAATCCCCTTGAGTCAATCTTACACACTTGCCTTCAATTAAATCTATTGCAGGGATGATAAAACCGGAGCCTAAGCTCTCTGCCCCTAAAGGGGTGTTTGATAGTACTGTCATTTTGCTTTTAATTTTTCAGGGGTTTGTTTTGTACAAATGACATCCATTATTTGAATTGTATTGTCTCTTTCTTTGTACAACAGTTTGTAATCTCTTACTATTATTCTACGGTAATTCGAATTAATATCATCTAACTGATATTGTTTGGTAAATCTTATTGCTTTGGGGCTTTGCAATAAATCTGAGATTATATTTTTTGCTCCTTGTAAAGATTTTTTTTTGTAAAAATTATATATGCATGCTTTTTATTGCTGCTCTGGCTTGTTTAGTCCAAATAATTTTGACCGCTTCCATTACCAATTTTCAGCTTCCTTTTCTAGTTCTTCCTGAGTAAAATATTCTCCTGAGCGGATTTGCTCTTCCGCTTTTTGTAATCGTTTGTTATATGCCTCCTTTGTTAATGGCTTACCTTCTGCGGTGTATCCTACTATAATTTCTTTGTCCAATATCCTATTAATTTTTTCTATAATAGATTCTTTTTTTACTGTCAGTATTTTTTGCACTACGTCTAATTTTGCAGCTTGTATGTTCATGTTATTTTTCTTAATTATTCTAACAAAGTTAATTCTTTTTGATTCATTTTTTAGCAAGATGCCGTAAAATAAACAGTGCAATATATCAAAGTCCACTTAGGAATTTAAGGCTACAAAATTTTCCAATATCAATTGCCCTGCATCACTTGATTTTTCGGGGTGATATTGCACAGCATAAAAATTATTTTTATTTAATCCAGAGCTGTATTCTAATCCGTAATCGGTTGTGTTTATTGTATCGTTGCCTAACTCTACATAATAGCTGTGCACAAAATACATATATACATTTTCCGGTACATTATTAAAGAGAGCTGTTTTTAAATTGTAAATGTTGTTCCATCCCATTTGCGGAACTTTCAAATCTTTTGATGGGAATAGTTTAACTTGTTCATTAAATATTCCTAAGCAATCTGTATTGCCTTCTTCCGAGTGCTTACACATGAGTTGCATCCCTAAACAAATTCCCAAAAAAGGTTGAGTTAAAGAGATAATCACTTCATCTAACTTTTTACTTTTTAAGTATTGCATGGCACTGCTTGCTTCACCTACGCCTGGAAATATAACTTTGTCAGCCGAACGTATCTCTTCCGCATCATCTGTAATTACAGGTATTATACCGATACGCTCCAATGCAAACGATACGGAACGTATGTTACCGGCATTGTATTTTATGATTGCTACTTTCATAAGCCTCACCCCTTAATCCCCTCTCCAATGGAGAGGGGGCAAGAGTTATTATAATAATTTATTTATAACATTCCTTTTGTACTTGGCAAGCTCATATTGTTTGCATCGCGCTTAGCCGCTATTTTAATGGCTTTTGCGAATGCTTTGAATATCGCTTCAATTTTATGATGTTCGTTTACACCTTCAGCTTTAATATTCAAATTACTTTTTGACGCATCACTAAACGATTTGAAGAAATGAAAAAACATTTCTGTTGGCATTTCACCAATTTTTTCGCGTTTAAATTCTGCATCCCATTCAATCCAGTTACGTCCGCCAAAGTCAAGTGCCACTTGTGCTAAGCAGTCGTCCATTGGTAAACAAAACCCATAACGTTCTATACCTTTTTTGTCACCAAGTGCTTTTGCAATGGCTTCGCCTAAAGCTATTCCAACATCTTCAATGGTGTGGTGTTCATCAATGTGCAAATCGCCTTTAGCGTTGATGTTTAAGTCAATGCTTCCGTGTTTGGCAATTTGTTCCAGCATGTGATCAAAAAAAGCCAATCCTGTTGAAATACTTGAAATTCCTTTTCCATCAAGATTTAACGTAATTTCTATATCCGTTTCTTTTGTTTTGCGTGTGTGAGTAACTTTTCGTTCAGGTAATTTCAGGAAATTGTAAATCTCTTCCCAGGTCTTCGCGGTTTTTGCTATGTCCTTTTCAAAGCCATCCGGTTTATCATTGTTCAACAGGAAAATAGCTTTTGAACCAAGGTTTTTTGCCAATTTTACATCAGTTAATCGGTCACCTATAACAAACGAATTTGTTAAATCATAATCACTATTGATGTACTTGGTAAGTAAACCTGTATTGGGTTTACGCGTTGGTTTGTTTTCGAACTCAAAGGTTTTGTCAATACATACTTCCGAAAATTTGATGCCTTCGTTTTCCAATATTTGTATCATCAAATCCTGAACAGGCCAAAAGGTGTGTTCGGGAAAACTGTCTGTTCCCAATCCATCCTGATTGGTAACCATTACCAATTCATAATCCAGTTCACGAACAATTTTACCCAACCATGTAATTACACCCGGAATGAATTTAAATTTTTCATAACTATCAATTTGAAAGGTATCAGGTGGTTCCCAGATGATGGTTCCGTCGCGATCGATGAATAATATTTTTTTCATTTTATAGAAGTTAGAATGTAGAAGACAGAAGTTAGGTGTATTATTGCTTTAAATCAATATGGATAGCTCTTATATACGCACTTAATAATTTAGATATTTCATCAACTAATTGGTTTAACTCGTTATATTCCGAACTTAAGTAATTTAAGTCTTTGGAAAGTATTAGATAATATTTTATTTCATTAAATAAACCTTCTGATATATTTAGAAATCTGGCTTTATCTAATTTTCCTCGTTTTTTATTGTTTGGTTATTTTAAAATCTCCAACGTAAGTTTATGTGCTTTTTGCCAAACAATTAAATCCTGAAATGTTTGTGTTTTAATCATTATTCTTTTTTTCTGTCTTCTACATTCTAACTTCTATATTCTCTCATCGCTTCTAACACTTGTTCGTTTTCAGCAGGGGTTCCAATAGTAATCCTTAAACAACCCTCACATAATTCAACACCGCTTCTATCTCTAATTACAATTTTACTATTTACCAAATGATTGTAAATACGTTTGGCATCTGTAGTCTTTACCAATATAAAACTTGCTTCGCTTGGATATACTTGGATAATGGATGTGAGTTTTGAAATTTCTGTAATCAATTTTTCGCGTTCAATTACAATTTGTTTTATCCAATCATTCACTTGTGTGATATTGTCTAACGCACCGGCAGCTAATTTTTGTGAAACAAGACTAATGTTGTAGGGTGGTTTTATCTTATTGAAAACATCTATTATGTCACGAGAAGCGAACGCCATTCCAACGCGTAATCCTGCTAAGCCCCATGCCTTGGATAAGGTCTGAAGTATTACTAAATTGGGATAGTTGAGTAGTTCGGGAATGAATGTGCGGTAACGTGCAAAGTTAATATAGGCTTCATCAACCACCACAATTCCATTAAAGTTTTCAAGAATTTGTTTCACGGCTTCCAGCTTAACTTCAGTGCCTGTTGGGTTGTTAGGAGAACAAATGAAAATTAATTTTGTGTTTGCATTAACAGCTTTTAAAATTGCGGACGTATCTAATTCGAATGTTTCGGGTATTAACGGAACCTTGATAACGTTTACATCATTGATGTTTGCAGATACTTGGTACATGCCATACGTTGGGGGACAAACAATAGCATTGTCTTTCCCGGGATTACAAAACGCTCGAAAGATAATGTCAATAGCTTCATCGCTGCCATTACCCAAAAAAATATTTTCAATGGGCAAGCCTTTTATTTTGCCTAATTTTTCTTTAACCGCAATTTGCAACGTGTCGGGATAACGATTTAAACCCAATACTTGTCCTTCAATCTCCATGTCAACAGGAGAACCAAAGGCATTTTCATTGGCATCTAAAAATATACCTTCCGTCCCTTTGTACTCGTCGCGTGCGGATGAATACGGAACAAGCTTTTTAATGTTTTCTCGGAGTATATTATTTAAGTTGAACATAGAGTATTGTTTTTTTGAAGGTAGAATATAGAATACAGGAGTTAGAACGATTACCCTTTTCCATATCTTTCTTCATTATATCAATTAGTATTACCTTTAAACGTTACAGCTATTTTATTTTTCTTTGGCTAAAGCTTTATTCTATCTTCTAACTTCTTCCTTCCATTCTAATAGAAACCGCATTTTTATGTGCATGTAATCCTTCTGCTTCTGCCATCAATTCAATAATTTTACCAATATTTTGTATCCCTTGTTTTGATAATTTTTGAAAGGTTATTTTCTTTACAAAACTATCTAACGATACACCGCTATATGCTTTTGCGTAACCATTGGTTGGTAACGTATGATTCGTTCCCGAAGCATAATCACCGGCACTTTCGCAGGAATAATTTCCCATAAAAACAGAACCTGCATTAATTACTTTTTCAGCAAGTGCTTCATCATCATTACATGCTAAAATTAAATGTTCGGGAGCATATTCATTCAATAAATCGATGGCTTCATTTTTATCGTTCACTAAAATAGCAATGCTATTGTTCAATGCTTTTTCAGCAAGTTCAAAGCGTGGCAATGCTTTCAGTTGTTTTTGTAATTCCACCTGAACATCAGCAATCGTTTTTTCATTATCTGAAACCAATACTACTTGCGAATCTGCACCATGTTCTGCTTGTGATAACAAATCGGCAGCAACATAAGCCGGAACACATGATTCATCTGCTAATATTGCAACTTCTGAAGGTCCGGCGGGCATATCAATAGCCACACCTTGTTTGTTAATTAATTGTTTAGCACAGGTTACATATTGATTACCAGGACCAAATATTTTATATACTTTAGGTACAGATGCTGTTCCATAAGCCATAGCCGCAATGGCTTGCACACCACCAATTTTATATACTTTGGTAATACCTACTAATTTTGCTGCATATAAAATAGCCGGATGAACCACCTCTCCCCTTAATCCCCTCTCCACAGGAGAGGGGGGGGTACACAAAATAATTTCCTTACAACCTGCTAACTTTGCCGGAACGCCTAACATTAAAATGGTGGAGAACAATGGTGCAGAACCTCCGGGAATGTATAATCCAACCTTTTCTATCGCTACTGATTTTCTCCAACACTTAACGCCATCAATGGTTTCAATAATTTTAACTGTTTCTTTTTGTGCTGTATGAAATTTTTGAATGTTCGATTTTGCCTGTTGTATAGCTGCTTTCAGTTCTTGTGAAACATTTTTTTCTGCTTCTGAAAATTCCTGTTCAGTAACTAATAAATCATCTATTTCAACTTTATCAAATTGTAAGGTGTATTTTTTTACCGCCGTATCTCCGTTTGCTTTAACATCATTAATCACAATATTAACTGTACTTTCAAGTGAAGCAATATTCATTACAGGACGTTTTAATAATTCCTGCCACTGGTCACGATTTGGATATTTTATGGTTTTCATGTTAGCCTCACCCCCGACCCCTCTCCAAAGGAGAGGGGAGCGCAGGACTTTGTTATTTTTTCAATTTTCTAATTTTTTCAATCTTTAATTTAACACCAACTCCATTTGTTTGGCATTTGAATATTCAATACCATCTCTTTGCCCTGTGAACTTCTTAATTTTAGTAACAATCATTCCATGTTTTGCATATAGGGCTTCTGCTCTGGGGTTTTTATCAGAAACGTCTAAAATAAATTTTTTATAGTTTGCTTTTTGGGCTTCCGCTATTTTTTTATTCAGCATAGCTGTTCCAATTCCTTGACCTCTGTATTTTTCGCTTACTCCAAAGTTGGACAAATACAATTCCGTTTCACGAGGTCGTTTCATCACGCTGCCTGTGTGTTTCGATCTGTTTAAAATTTCTTTGAACTTAAACAGTCCGTAAAACATCGACATGTTTATTACAACTCCTAAAATCAATTTTCCATAAACCTTACCATTATAAAAACAGCCCGTAGCAATTACTTCACCATCTTTAACGGCAACCGTTACGTTTTTGTATCCACAAGAACCACGACCTGATTTGTATTCGAAGCGTATATAATCCAATGCGGTTTTGTTATTGGTTCTATATACGAAATCGTACACCTCTGCTCCTGAACTGTACATCAGTTTGGCAATAGCACCAACATCGTTTTTTTTAGCTTTTCTGATTTCCATTTTTCTAGCAGTTAGGAGACAGGAGTTAGAAGTATAGCGAGATTGCCCATACTACATAATTTAGCGTCATAACATTAACTTGCGTTTATTATTAATTTATTTAATCAACTTCTCAATTCTACCTTCTTTACATAATCATCTTTTCAATCGGCACTACCAATATTCCTTGCGCACCTAAATCTTTTAGTTTATCAATGATGTCCCAAAACTGATTTTCGTTTACCACACTGTGCACCGAGCTCCAGCCCTTATCTGCCAAAGGTATTATTGTAGGGCTTTTCATGCCGGGCAATGCTTTACAAATAGCGTCTAAATTTTTGTTAGGTGCATTAAGCAAAATATATTTATTGTTCTTTGCTTTTTTAACGGTATTAATTCTAAAAATTAATTTATCTAAAATAGCTTGTAGCTCTTTACTTAAATTTTTGTTTGAAACCAAAACTGCTTCCGACTTTAAAATTACTTCCACTTCTTTTAAACCATTGGTAAACAGGGTACTTCCCGAGCTTACCAAATCAACAATAGAATCCGCTAAACCTATTCCGGGAGCAATTTCAACAGAACCACTTATCTCGTGAATTTCGGCTTTTATTTTATTTTTCTTTAAATATTTTGAAACAATTACCGGGTAACTTGTTGCAATGCGTTTACCTTGTAAATCCTGAACGCCTTTGTATTTATCGTTTTTAGGAATGGCGATGGATAATCTGCATTTACTAAAACCAAGACGGTCAACAATTTTGATGTCTTTGTTTTTTTCCAACAATACATTTTCTCCAACAATACCAATGTCGGCTATACCATCTTCTACATATTGTGGAATATCGTCATCGCGTAAAAAAAACACTTCCAACGGGAAATTGAATGCGTCCGCTTTTAACTGGTTAAGGGAGTTGTTGATTTCAATGCCTGCTTCTTTCAAAATTTTCATTGAATCATCATTCAGTCTGCCCGATTTTTGGATAGCGATTTTTAGTTTAGTTTCCATAGTTGTTGATTTAGCCCCAGCCCCTCTCCAAAGGAGAGGGGAGTGAAAGTTGGGTAATTATTTATTCGTTTTTCAAATTGTAATTAAACAAAAAAGGTTTACCTTTTTAGAGTAAACCTTTTGATATATTAAGTGTTTTGTTTTTCAATTTGCACAATACCATCACAGCTTACCCGATGAGCAAGTAGGATGATGATGTATTTGACTGATTGTTTTCATTCGGGCACAAATGTAAATAATAATTTATATATCATTCCAATTTATTTTAATTAAAGTTTCATCTGTTTTATCATATAATCGGGATTTGCCGTAAGTTTTACATTAAGATTGTTTAAGCCCTTTTTAATGCTTGCCCCAACAATGTTAAGAATAGCTTTGCTAAGAATGGGGAATTTAACTCCTACAGTGATGATATAATCCAGTTCGCATTGTTTATCATTTAATGCTTGAAAAATCATGGTACCATAATGACTTGAAAAAAAGTGCATTCCTTTTGTCATTGTGTAATCAATCCGTTTATTTTTTTCAGATTTTACAACTGTTTCTTCCATTGGTAAACCAATTGAAAAACGTCTTACAGAACCCACACCGTTTAAATTTCCGACATCATTACTGTCAATAATACGACTCATTTTGATGCCATAAATTTTGCCCAATGTTGGATGGTCATTTAGCAATGAATATACCTTTTCAACGGGGGCATTAAATATTACTTTTATTTTTACAGCGTGGGTTTTCATAATGTTTAAATGTTTGTGTTGGCAATTTTTTTAAAGAAAAGAGCGAAACCAAATGTACAAAAAAGCACAACCATGCTGTTTTTTTAATATTCTCAAAAAACGCTAAGCTGCAATAAAACCATTAAGAGGACTTCACCTGAAAGGTATTGATTCTCAACTATAAATTTTCATATATTTGGACAATCGAAAGAAATTATGAGCCAACCTAAATTACAGGGAAAAACAAACCCTTTCAATATAGTAGTGATAGTAGCAGCATTAGGCTATTTTGTTGACGTTTATGATTTAATACTTTTTGGCATCGTTAAAGATTCCAGTTTAATAGCAATAGGTATTACAGATCCTCAACAAATAAAAACACAAGGGGTGTATTTGTTGAATATGCAATTGATAGGCTTATTACTTGGCGGACTAGTGTGGGGCATATTGGGTGATAAAAAAGGAAGAATGGCAACCTTGTTCATGACCATTATGCTTTATTCACTGGCTAACATAGCCAATGGTTTTGTGCAGAATATCAATCAATATGCAGTATTGCGCTTTATTGCCGGCTTTGGTTTAGCAGGGGAATTGGGTGTAAGTATTACACTTGTATCGGAAGTAATGACGAAAGAAACACGTGCATGGGGTTCAAGTATGGTTTCGTTTATTGGTATTATGGGTGCAGCACTTGCATTTTATGTTGCTAAGTTCGGCTGGAGAGAAGCATATTGGGTAGGTGGAGTATTGGGGCTATTATTACTGGCATTGCGGGTATATGTGCATGAATCGGGCATGTTTGATAAAATGAAATCGAGCGAAGTGCAACGCGGTAATTTTTTAATGCTCTTTTCAAACTCCAAACGCTTTTTTAAATATTTGAGCTGCATTCTTATAGGCGTTCCTACATGGTTTGCCATCAGTATTTTATGCTTTTTTGCTAAAGACTTTGCTGTTGCCATAGGCGTTATTGAGCCCATAGCAACGGGTAAATCTATTTTGTATCACTATATTGGTGCGTCATTGGGTAGTTTGGTGTTTAGTTTTATCAGTCAAAAACTAAAATCAAGAAAAAAGGCCTTGGTCATAGCCTTGTTATCATTAGCAGCTATCAGTATTTGGTACTTTTCAGCAAAAGGTGCTACAGCGTCAGAATTTTATTTTATCATTTTTATATTGGGAGTAGCAATGGGCTATTGGTCAATTTTTGTGACCATTGCTTCCGAACAATTTGGAACAAATATCCGATCAACAGTTACCACATCGGTACCTAATTTTGTGAGAGCTTCGGCTGTTGTGATGTTGATTTTTTGGCAGTATCTGGATCCAATTGTGGGAATTATTAAATCTGCTGTTATTGTTGGCGCTATAGTAATTGTGATAGCTCTTATAGCCATACTTTACATTGATGAAACCTATGGCAAAGACATTGACTACATGGAAGAGAATTGATTTCTTTTAAAATTTCAATTCTGCTTTTTAAAGAGATATTGAAAAGGGTTTTAAATGTGTTTTATTGAAAATCTTTCTTTCCTGCAAAAAATTATCCCAAAACAATTTTATCTGTTTTAACAGTCCAAGTAGTTCTCAAAAGCAGAAGAAATATTAAAATCCCATTTCATAACATTACACTCCTCTATTGTTTATTGTTCGTTAGGTCAATGTTAAAAATTCGTTACACAACTATAAATCGCAAAATTCGTTAAATGCAGAATTTTTAAGCAAAAAAAATAGTGCACAATTTTTAATTCATAAAACGAATACAGCCACTGTCCCCATTACTAAAAATCAATACCATAAATATAAGGGTTTGCATTATTTTTTATAAAATGCTTTTAAATTGAACCCTTATAAAAACTAAGGATGGCTTGTATTAACAATACATTAAGAATCTAAAAATAATAGCAATAATAATTGACATCTGTGATATTTGTCGCCGAAAAAACAAAGTATGTCTAAGAAAGCAAGTTAGATAACTATGTTTTTGCGATAATTTAACTATTCACAGATGAAACACATTTACGTTTTGCTTTTCTTTATTGGATCTTTCTGTTGTCTTTCTGCTCAGGATTGCTCTACTATTTATTTTAACTACGGCCCTACAGGGCATCGTATCCATAGGCAGCGCCAAACATGTCTCCCTTTTGGAGTAAAAATAGATTGCAAGTTCTTTTTCTAAAGACCATTCAACATGAAAAAAGTTATATTAAGTTTAAGTATAGTGTTTATTGCTTTATTGAGTAACGCTCAAAATGGTTTAGACAGCGTTATTGTAGAGAAATATTACGTTTCTACCGCATCTGATATAGATGCTACAGACACTGTTACAGAGGGGGCGTTACCTATTGGTTCTGTTACTTATAGAGTTTTTTTATCTTTAAAGCCGGGATATGCATTCTTTGCTTTATACGGATCTGATACTTTAGCTCCGGCACATCCAACGGATCTTGGTAGACCGAAACAGTATCTAATAGTAAAAACATCGTCTCCCAATTTTTTTAACAACAAAGACAGGGGTTCTCAATATGCGGATGGAATTACACGCACTTCCTATTTAAATAGCTATAATGTTGCTCTTGATTCCTGGTTTTCTGTTGGTGCTGCTGTAAACGGGCAATTTGGGGTGCTTAAATCAAAGGACGATGGAGCTAATAATTACATATTTCCTCATAGCCCGACAGGAATGCTTTCAAACACGTTAGCTCCGGTAGGTATTCCTTTATCAGTGCAGGATGGGATTGTTTCCGGAGGAAGGAAATCTCCTTGTCAAACTAATGGCACCGGAGATGCTGATATTAATGCACAGAATGTATTTGGAGGCAATGGTACAGGGAACTTGTTTGTATCCCGTAATGGTGGAATTTACGTTTCATCTGGGTCAGGAGGACGAACAACGGGTCCTCCGGCTGATTCAACGAGGGTATTAATTGGTCAATTCACAACCGACGGAGTATTTGAATTTGAATTAAACGTACAAATTATAAAAACGGACTCGAATATAACACAATATTTTGTTGCCCGAAATTCGGGGTCAAATAATGGAGGGCGCGAAATAACTATTCCGAGTCTTATTTACAGATCCCTTACCACTGCTATGAATGCCCCTGCTTTTGTTTTAAAGGATAGTTTAGCTACTTTACGCGTAAATACAACCGGAAATGGACATATCGATTCCGTTGAATTTTTTGTGGATGGGACTAAAGTTGGAACCGACAGGACGTTTCCATATTCTTATAATTGGAAAGGTACTGTTTTGGGTACACACATCTTGACTTCAGCAGCTATAGAACATGATGGAACACGTGTGGCTTCTTCTCCCATTACAATTACGGTAACATCTTCCTTCCCCATAATTAGTATCATTTCTCCTGTAAATACTGCCGAATTTTTACCAGGCAGTGTTGTAGCCATTACCACAAATGTTTCAGAATCGGGGAATGGTACAGTTGATTCCATAGTGTTTTTTATGGATGGGATTAAACTGGGAACCGATATAAATTCACCTTATACCTATACATTAATTACCAATACAAATGGCACTCATACAATAACAGCAGTAGCTGTTGATAATAAAATGGTGCGGGCAACATCTTCGCCTATCATCATTGCCGTTGGGACAAAATTCCCCCCGACTGTAAGCATACTTTCACCGGCAACTACCAGCTCTTATGAACCCGGTGACATGGTATCCATTACCGCAAATGCAACAGAAGTAGGTGGTGATATTGACTCTGTACTTTTTTTTGTAGATGGAACTAGAATAGGGGTTGACTCCATCGCACCCTATTCCATTAACTGGCAAGGGAATACTCCCGGTACTTATACATTAAGGGCTATGGCTTTTGATAGTGCTTTAGCAGATACCATATCCCGTCCTGTAATAATTGGAGTGAGAGGTCCGTTAATGGTTAGTATCCTTAATGGTGTTGGCACTTACGCCGTTGATAGTATAATTTCCATTAAGGCTAATGCGTCAGAAGTAGGTGGTGCCATTGATTCTGTGGTGTTTTTTGTAGATGGTATGCGGATAGGAAAAGACCCAACCTCACCTTATTCTGTTAACTGGACGACCGATACCCCTGATACCTATACATTAACAGCTATGGCTTTTGATAGTACTTCAATAGATAGCACTTCCCGTCTTGTAATAATTATGGTAAAAAACGCTCCTGTAATTAATATAACAGCCCCTATAAGCGCTGCTACCACTTATTCAATCGGTAGTTCAGTATCCATTAATGCTATAGCATCAGAACAGGGTGGTTCTATCAATTATGTGAAATTTTTTATAGATGGTCAGTCCATTGGATACGCTTTTTTCTCCCCCTATTCTATTAACTGGGTTGCTAACACTTCAGGAACACATACATTAACCGCTGTAGCTTTCGATTATAATTCTATGAATTCAACGTCCTTGCCCATATTAATTTTAGTTAAAGGTCCTCCAGTAATTAGCATAACAGCTCCTGTATCTGCTGCCAAATACACAACAGGTAGTATGGTATCCATTACTGCTGATGCATCGGAATTTGGTGGTGTTATCGATTCTGTAGTATTTTTTGTAGATGGAACAAGAATAGGAAACGACTTCAGCTCTCCCTATTCTTTTAACTGGTCGGCTAATACAGCTGGTACCTATACATTAACGGCTATGGCTTTTGATGCCGTTTTAGCAGACACTACTTCCTTACCTGTACTAATTGTGGTGAATAACCTTCCGGTAATTAGTATAACTTCTCCTGCTAATACTGCCACCTACACAGTGGGTAGTAAGGTATCCATTACTGCCAGTTCATCAGAGTCAGGTGGTACTATCGACTCCGTAGCGTTTTTTGTGGATGGGGTAAAAATCGAAAATGATTCAATTTCTCCTTATATTATCAATTGGACAAGTACCGTTGGTACACATACACTAACTGCAATTGCTACGGATAATAATGGAGCACATACGACTTCTGACGCTGTAATAATTACAATATCACCTGTGACTGGAATAAACGATATTATAACTACCAGCTTATTATTTACAGTTTATCCAAATCCAGTAAGAGATTATATCACGATAGAAATAAGTGCTATAGTACAAAACAATAATGTCAGTTATGCAGTATATGATGTGTATGGAAATGTACTTTTAAATAAAAAAATCGGAAATATTAATAGTACCTATAAAGAGGTGATGGATATATCTTCCTTTTCAACAGGTCTTTATATAATCAAAATGGTTTCCGACCAACTAACTGTAACAAAAAAAATAATTATCAATTAAAGTTCTTTTAGTTCTTTGAAATTATATTAACATGTAAAGTTAAAATTGTCACTAAGCCCTAACGCACAAAGTCTTTGCTTCAGCTTAGCGCCTACGGGGGAAAATATTATAAGGAATGCTGCGACTTGGTTGGGTAAGCCCGAAGGACAGGGTACAGATTTTATGATACATTATAATAACCCGATAATTCAGATACAATGAAAAAATGGATTTTTGCAATTTCTGTTATACTTCTCTTAGGAATTTTAATTTTTATCTTGAGAAGTGATGAACAAGATTTAGGAGATAATTACTACTATTTACCAAGGTATGAAGCTATAGATATAGGATTTCCAGGAGGGGGTATTATTTATAAATCTACACAAAAAAATGTATTCAGTAATATAAAAATTTATGGAAATGTAATTAATGTGAATACTAATGAAGACTATATTGTAGCCATTCAAAATGCAGATACTTCCTATATTGCAACAACACACTCAACTGATGCAAAAAAAGAATCTCTGCAATATTTCATTATTCAAAAAAAATCAGATTTGGTATATGGTCCTTATACTAAGGAAAAATACTTACAGAAGAGAGAAGAATTAGAAGTACCGAAAGAATTACAATTGAAAGTAGAGTAAAATAATTTGTTTTAATCTAAAGAATTCCTCGAGGCTCTGCCTCGGGGTGTGCGTGAGCAACTTAGTATATTTACATTATGAGCGAGCATATTTTCAAGCGTCATAATAAAAGTTTGTTGTTGT
>Ga0302194_10001258_pt1 | contig 16157 bp, 16 predicted proteins | sample II_Bog_N1_1_FD_200227 | JGI IMG/M metagenome (GOLD analysis project Ga0302194, IMG submission 200227) | Peat permafrost microbial communities from Stordalen Mire near Abisko, Sweden - II_Bog_N1_1 | ecosystem: Environmental > Terrestrial > Soil > Wetlands > Peat | place: Sweden: Abisko...
AGCGGGAACATAGGTGCCACTACTACAGAAATTGCATGGGTAATTACTTCGTATGGTATTGCCAATGTTATTGTTATTCCACTTTCAAGCATGTTATCCAATTTGTTCGGAAGAAAAGTATATTTTACTTCATCTGTAATCATATTTACATTTTCGTCATTGATGTGTGGCTTGTCCACTAATTTATGGACACTTGTATTTTGGCGGTTTATACAAGGGCTTGGAGGAGGAGGTCTTTTATCAACGGCGCAATCCATTATTCTTGGCGCATTTCATCCAAAAGATGCAGGTACAGGAATGGCAATTTTTGGTGTAGGTATTATTTTAGGACCTACTTTTGGACCGGTGCTGGGTGGGTATATTACAGATAACTTTTCATGGCACTGGATATTTTTTATTAATGTTCCTATAGGTTTTTTGGCTGCTATTTTATCATGGAATTTTGTCACCGATTTGGCGGGTGTAACAAAGCCTTCTAAAATCGATTGGTGGGGAATTTTTTTCTTAACAATTGGCATAGGCTCATTGCAATATGTATTGGAAGAAGGAGGAATAAAAGATTGGTTTGAAAGCGATGAAATTATTTTCTTTTTTGTTATCGCGTTGATAGGTATTGTCGCATTTATTATCCGAGAATTATCCATTGATTTTCCGGCGGTAAATCTTCGTTTGTATAAAAGTTTTAATCTGGCAATGGGAAACATTATGAACATGGTGGTAGGTTTGGTAATTACAGGTTCTGTTTTTATTTTCCCTTTATTTACTCAGGTATCATTGGGTTGGACAGCAACACAAACCGGAGCTTTTATGATACCCGGAGCAATGGCGACCGCTGTTGGAATGATTGCAGTAAATAAAATTGTAAGTGCAGGAACAAATCCTAAAATTGTTATTCTAGTAGGTTTAGCGATGATGTCATCCTTCCTGCTTCTTATGTCTTTTTCTGGACCTGATTCTAACAGTAGTAATTTCTTTTGGCCTTTTATTTTGCGGGGTGTTGGTGCAGCCTTTATGATGATGCCTATACTAACTCTGGCTGTTGCAGGTTTAACCGGAAAAGATTTAGCACAGGCTACAGGTTTGTCAAATATGCTTCGCCAGTTGGGAGGTGCAATTGGAGTAGCATTAATAAACATTTACCTCGATCATCAAAATGCCGATATTAAAAATAATATGGTGGCAAATGTTTCTGATTATAATTCAATGACTACAGAAAGGTTAGCAACATTTTCCCAAACATTTTTATCAGCCGGTTATAGCACCGATGACGCAGCACAAACCGCCAACATTATGGTAGATAATTTGGTTAGCAAACAACAATTGTTGTTGAGTTATGATCATGGTTTTATGATGCTCGGACTGGGTGTATTATTGTGTACACCTGTTATATTATTGATTAGATACAAAAAAGGGGAAAAATTAGAAGCTGTTAGCGACCATTAATTAAAAAGAGAAAAAACAAACGATGAAAAAAATGCTATTAGTGCTGCTGTCTGTTGTTAGTATTGCGGGACGAGCACAAGAAACAAACAGTAATTTAACTATTACAATTCAGCAAGCTATTGATTTGGGATTGAAAAATCGGTACGATGTTCAGTCACATAAGTATAACATTGCTATTGCTGATAATAAAATTAACCAAAGTAAAAAAGAATGGATACCTGATATATCCGGTTCCGGCAATATGCGCTATAGTCCACAAATACAGGGCACTTATATTCCCGGAGGATTCCTGCCGGGTTACTCGGCAGAAATCGTATCTCTTGGTGCTCACAGCACTTCTATTTACGGGCTCGACCTTAATCAAAATATTTTTAAACCTGCAATTATTACTGATGTAAAAATTGCCAAAAACAATTTAGAGCTGGAAAAGGAAAAAAACAAGCAGGATGAAAGCAATATTAAAGAACAAATTCTATTAGCCTATTTGAATGCAATATTAAGAGAATTACAACTTTCGATTGCGAGGGATGATGAACAACGATATAAAGAGTATGCCGAAATAGCCGAAGGTCAAATGAAACTTGGTGCAGTAGTAGAAAACGATTATTTAGTGTCAAAGCTAAATTATGAGAATTCAAAAGTTGAAACATTAAAAGCAAAACAAAATTATGACTTAGCTTTGGACAACATTAAATATCAGTTAAATATACCTGTTGAAGCACAATTGACTTTATCTGATAATATAAATTCTTTAGGACTATTAAGTAGCCAGCTTTCGGCAAAGGGTGATGCAACTAGCCGGACAGAAATAAAACAACTACTTTTGCAGCAAGAAGGAAATAAATTATTGATAACTAAAAGCAAACAAAATGCATTGCCATCAGTATCCCTATATGGTAATTATTCTCAGCAGTATTTGAGTAACAACTTTGATTATTCTTTGCGCCAATGGTGGAGTCCTTTTAATTACGTTGGTTTAAAAGTAAGTGTGCCAATAACGGCTAATTTTAAAAACAGCAATACTATTCAGGAACATCAATTCAGATTATTACAAAGCGATTTGGATTTAAAACAAAAAACAGCCGATATTAATTATGAAATCCAAAAAGTGTCTACCGAATTAAGCAATGCTATGCAGAATATGCAAGCCACGAAAAACAATTATGAATTATCAAAAGTTATCTATGAAAATCAAAAGCAGCAATACAATTTAGGTTCGTTGCTTTACAGTAATTTATTAGATACCGATAAATCATTGAAAACTACTGAACAAAATTACACCCGATCGGTATATGATTATTTGGTAGCAAATGTTAACTATCAAAAAGCGATAGGTAATTATTAGTTATTAAAACTGCTTTACATCTGCATAAATTGTTCGGTTTTTGCTTTCATTACTTCTTCGTGTTCTTTATTCAAATTGCCATCACTCATTTTTTTAGCTCCCGGAGTGTTTCCTCCTCCAGGAGCAATGTCATTCACGAGTATTTCTATTAAGAGATACAATGTTTCTCTCCTTAAAAACTTACCTTTATAAAAAAAACGATTACTATGATCCCCAAAGAATTTGAAATTACCGTACCGTATCTTCAAGATACTTATTTGGTAAACGGAGAATTGAAAAAATGGACAGGTGATACAACACCTGTATTATCAACCATTTCATCTACGGAAAAATATAAGCCGACCTTATTAGGAAGTATTCCCTCAATGGGTGAAGTGGAAGCTAATGAAGTGGTTGCAGCTGCTGTGAAGGCATACGACAATGGACAAGGTTTATGGCCGACCATGAAAGTGGCTGATCGGATAACCTGCATGAATGATTTTTTAAAACAAATGAAAACCAAGCGCAGTGAAGTGGTTAAATTTTTATTGTGGGAAATTGGAAAATCATTACCTGATTCGGAAAAAGAATTTGACCGCACAACAGAATACATTTATGACACCATTGAAGAATACAAAAAGCTGGACAGAGACAGCGCTCGTTTTATAAAAAATCAGGGTGTAAATGCAATGGTTCGCCGGGGACCAATTGGAGTAGTATTATGCCTCGGACCATATAATTATCCATTAAATGAAACATTTGCATTATTGATTCCCGCCATTATCATGGGAAATACGGTAATATTCAAACCTGCCAAGCATGGTGTTTTAGTGATCTCTCCATTGTTAGAGGCTTTTAGAAGTTCGTTTCCGAAAGGTGTAATAAACATTGTGTATGGCAAAGGGCCGGAGGTGGCTTCACCAATTATGCGCTCCGGAAAAATTTCTGTTTTGGCATTGATTGGCAACAGTAAATCAGCAATAGCTTTGCAAGATCAACATCCAAATAAAAACAGGTTGCGAACAGTTTTAGGATTGGAAGCAAAAAATCCTGCCATCATTTTACCTGATGCTGACCTTGATTTAACAATACAGGAATGTATTACAGGAACACTGTCTTTTAACGGACAACGTTGCACGGCGCTTAAAATTTTATATGTACATGAATCTGTCGCGGATGAATTTAACAAACGTTTTGCTGAAAAAATTGATGCACTTAAATTCGGAAATCCTTGGGAACCATCCGTATTTTTAACCCCGTTGCCCGAAAAAGAAAAACCTGCTTACATACAAGGTTTGATTGATGATGCTTTAAATAAAGGCGCAAACATCATTAATAAAAATGGAGGGAAGCATTTTGAAAATTACATTTTTCCGGCAGTATTATTTCCGGTAAACAAAAATATGCGAATATATCACGAAGAGCAGTTTGGTCCGGTTGTTCCCATTTTAACGTTCAAGGACATTCAAGAACCATTGCACGATATGGCAGAATCTAATTACGGACAGCAGGTAAGTTTATTTGGCAGAGATATTAACACCATTGCACCACTCATAGACACATTGGTAAATTTGGTTTGCAGAGTAAATCTTAACAGTGCTTGCCAACGTGGTCCGGACATCTATCCGTTCACAGGACGAAAAGATTCAGCCGTCGGGACTTTAAGTATTTACGACGCATTGCGCTCATTCTCTATCCGAACATTTGTTGCTTCAAAAGACAATGCTTGCAACAATGAAATATTACAAGCCTTGTTAAACAGTAAAGAATCCAACTTTATCAATACGGATTATATATTATAGTTATAATGGAATGGAGATAACTCGGATCGTTATAATACCCCTGATAAAAAATCTCACGGAATCAATTTATTAGCGTTCTTTATTATTTTATTAATAATTAAATGGACTCATTAACACATTTAGTTTTAGGTGCTGCAATAGGCGAAGTCATTCTTGGGAAAAAGATAGGACGTAAAGCTATGTTGTGGGGAGCTCTTGCTGACACCATCCCCGACTTTGATGTGTTCGCCTCGCCTTGCGTTACACATGCGCAGCAACTGATGATTCACAGAGGAATTACGCATTCATTTTTATTTGCAATAGTTGGTTCATTTTTATTGGGACGATTATTTTACCGGTATAGCACAACTACTAACGTGAGTAAAAAGGATTGGACATTATTGTTTTTTTTAGGAATGTTTACCCATGATATTATTGATGCTATGACTTGTTATGGAACAGGCTGGTTTGAACCTTTCAGCAGTTACAGAGTTTCGTTTAACAACATTTTTGTTGCAGACCCTTTTTACACGCTTCCTTTTTTAATATGTGTGTTAGTTGCGCTGATAGCTAAGAATGGCTCAGCTACACGCGTAAAATGGAACAAGGCGGGATTAATAATCAGTACTTTTTATTTGGCGTTTACAATCATTAATAAAGGGCATGTGGATGCTATCGTTGAACATTCATTAGAAAAACAAAAAATTGCGCACTTCGATTTTGTTACCACTCCTACACCACTCAATAATTTTTTATGGATGAGCTATGCCACAGATAGCAGTGGTTTTTGGTTTGGGTATTATTCTCTATTTGACAAAATCGATACGATCAGGTATTATCATATCAATAAAAATGATGCATTATTAAAACCTTTTGAAAATGATAGTGAGGTGAAAATTTTGAAACAGTTTTCGAAAGGGGATTATTGCATTGCAAAAAAAAATGATACAATTTATTTTAACGACATTCGATTTGGTCAGGTGGGAGGTTGGGATAAGCCCGATTCCTCCTTTGTATTTTCTTTTAAACTAAATAAAAATGCAGATAATTCAACAGCTTTAAACAGAGGTAAATTCAAAGGGACTTATACAGAAGCTCTTTCATCATTAATTAATAGAATAAAAGGATATTAAATGAACAAAACAGCAATAGTTTTAGGCAGTACAGGTTTAATAGGCGGATATGTATTAGCATTGTTATTAAATGACAACGCATTTGACAAAGTAAAAGTGTTTGTTCGAAAGCCATTGTCCATTAATCATCCTAAATTGGAGCAGCACATAATTAATTTTAATGACAGCGGTAGTTTTGAAAAACTTGTTACAGGAGATGTTATCTTTTGTTGCCTCGGAACAACTATTAAAACTGCCGGTTCTCAGGACGCATTTAAAAAAGTAGATTATGAATATCCGTTGGAGTTTGCAAAAGCAGGAAAACAAAATGGTGTACACGAATATCTCATCATTTCTTCTATTGGCGCAACAACAGATACCGCCAATTTTTATTTAAAAACCAAAGGAGAAATTGAAACAGCAATTAAAAATTTGAATTTTGAATCGTTTGTAATTCTTCGTCCATCCATGCTATTGGGCAACAGGAAAGAAATTCGTTTTGGTGAAATAATAGGCAAAGTGGTTATGCAAGCAATCTCGTTTTTATTTATCGGTTCGCTAAAAAAATATAAAGCCATACAGGCAAGTGTTGTTGCTAAAGCAATGGTGAAGCAATCGAAATCGGAAATTAAAGGTACAACGGTTTTGCTTTCGAATAAAATACAGGAAATAGGGGAGAACTAATTTTTTACAAATTTTTTATAGTGAACAAAAACATTAATCCATACCAAGCGGGCACTGCGGTAAAATACGGGCATAAGCAGCAATTGCAAAATAGCGAAGGTAATAATGAACGTAATTTCATCAAATCCCAGCAATACACACATCAATACAAAAACAAGAAGCCCCCAAATTACTGTTAGTCCGTAACTCACATACATGGCACCATAATAAAATCCTGTTTCGCGTTCAAAGTCTTCACCACATACGGGGCACTTCTTGTACATCTTGTCAAACTTTTTCAGGTTATAAGGATTGGGTGTTTCAAAAAAATCCCCTTTGTGACAACGAGGACATTTTGCATTGATAACACTGTAAAGTGAAGTTTCTTTAAAATTCATGTTCAAATAATATTACAAAGTCAAAAGTACTGTTAAATTATTTACCTTTGCTGCCCCTAAATAATAAACATGATTTCAGTTAATTCGGTTACAGTATCCTTCGGAGGATACGATTTATTTGATAACGTAAGTTTTTTAATCAATCCAAAAGACAGAGTGGGTCTTGCCGGTAAAAACGGTGCAGGTAAATCCACCATGCTTAAACTACTTGCAGGCGTTCAAAATCCTACCAAAGGAGAAATATCAAAACCCAACGATTATAAAATCGGATACCTGCCTCAGGACATGATTCATCAGCACGGGCGCACGGTTTACGATGAAACCGCAACAGCGTTTGAAGAAATTCAACAACTGGAACAACGGCTGGAGGTGATTAATGAAGAATTGAATACAAGAACCGATTACGAAAGTGATGCTTATATGAACCTCATTACAGAGCTTACTGATATAAACAATCGTTTGGGCTATATGGGTGCGGAAAATAGGGATGAGGAGATTGAAAAAATATTAAAAGGATTGGGTTTTGAACGTACAGATTTTGCACGCCAAACAACTGAATTCAGCGGTGGCTGGCGTATGCGTATTGAGTTGGCAAAAATATTATTGCGAAAGCCGGATATTTTACTGTTGGATGAACCTACTAATCACTTGGATATTGAGTCCATACAATGGTTTGAAGAAACGTTGGATAATTATGCAGGGGCTGTACTTTTAATAAGCCACGATAAACAGTTTTTGGACAATGTTACCACCAGAACCATTGAAATTTCCAATCAGAAAATTTACGATTACAAAACCAATTACTCCCGTTATCTGGAGTTGCGTAAAGAGCGCAAGGAGCAACAGGAAAATGCCGCTAAAAATCAGCAAAAAGTAATTGATCAAACAGAAGCCTTGATTGATAAGTATCGTGCCAAGGCAAGTAAAGCGGCCTTTGCACAATCGCTTATTAAAAAACTCGACCGTATGGAGATTGTAGAAGTGGACGAAAGCGATACTGCTGCCATGAGTTTCAGGTTTCCACCTCCTGCACCTTGCGGAAAAGTAGTGTTAACAATAGAAAATGCAGGAAAGGTATATGGTACAAAACGCATTTTTAAGGATGCTAATTTTATTTTAACGAAGGGCGAAAAAATTTCATTGGTAGGGCGTAATGGTGAAGGGAAAAGCACCTTTATAAAAATGGTTGCCCAACAAACCGACTTTGAAGGACTGATTCAACTGGGACATAATGTAAAAATGGGTTATTTCGCCCAGGATCAGGCAGAGAGATTGGATCAGAACAAAACTGTTTTTGAAACTATTGACGAGCTTGCAGTGGGCGATGTACGCAAAAATGTAAGGGGGTTGTTAGGTTCGTTTTTATTTGGAGGAGAGGATATTGATAAAAAAGTAAGAGTGCTGAGTGGGGGAGAGCGCGGTCGTTTGGCATTGTGTAAGTTGTTGCTGGAGCCATATAACTTATTACTGCTGGATGAGCCTACCAATCACCTTGATATACGAAGTAAAGAAGTATTGAAAAAAGCATTGCTTGCTTATGAAGGAACGGTTATCATTGTATCGCATGATAGAGATTTTTTGACTGATCTTACCGAAAAAATGTATGAATTCCGCAACGGACAAGTAAAAGAACATTTAGGAGGCATTACTGAATTTATGCGTAAACTAAAGGTTGACCGCTTAAATGATTTGAATATTAAAACACCTTTTGTTAAAGCCAAAGCCGAAGTAAAAGAAGAAAAGCCTAAGGTAGAAAGCTCTATCAACAGCGAAAAAGAAAAAGAATTAAAGCAACTGAAAAGTTTAATTTCAAAAGCTGAAAAAGAAATAGAACGTCTTGAAAAAGAAATAAAACTTGTTGATGATAAACTTTCGGATCCAAGTCAATATCAGACCATAGTAAATGATAAAGAAGTATTTGCAAAATACGAACAACTGAAAAAAATGTTGGAAACCGAAATGCAAAATTGGAGTGAGTTAGAAAATAAATTGGGCAATTTGAAATAAAATTGCAGTTCCAATAGTTATCAATTATACCATATAGAAACTTTATTATATGGTGGAATTCCTACTAAAAAGTGGACAAAAAAAGAATAAAAGCTACCGAAATTGAAAAGGAGTTTTGGGATAGATTATCCGTTTTCATAGAAAACCCTTTTGAATCAAAATTGAAAACTCATAAATTATCAGGTAAATTAGAAGATTTGTGGAGTTTTTCTATTGAATTTGATTTGCGAGTTGTATTCTATTTTACGAAAGATAAACCAAAAAAAGCGGTATTTATTGATATTGGAGCACATGAGGAGGTTTATTAGAAAACAACAACGCCCAACAGAAATGTTGGGCGCTGTTGTTTTCAGGAAAAGAAAAAGGAGTAACTTTGTATAAAAATAAATAAAGATGCAACTAGAGTCTTCAAAAATAGAAACTATTCAACGTTATTTTAAAACTTGTCCTGTTATTAAGGCTTATTTATTTGGCTCGTATGTTAAAAACACAGTAACAAAGACAAGTGATATAGATATTTTAGTTGAGTTGGATTATAGCAAAAATGTAGGACTTGAATTTATACAAATGCGAATAGATTTGGAAAAATTACTTTCTCAAAAAGTGGATTTAGTGTCTTCAAGGGGTCTATCAAAATATATACAGCCAATAATAGAATTGGAAAAGGAACTTATTTATGCAAGATAGGTTGGGTGATAAAATTAGATTGCAACATATAATTGATGCGATTAATGAAATTGAAATTTATACCAAAGGTGTAACATCCGATACCTTTTTCACTAATTCAATGATGTTTAATGCCACTTTGCGTCAACTTGAAATTATAGGCGAAGCATCTATTATCAGAAAAGCTCATATCAGAAGATAACGATATTACTTGGGCAGGAATAATTGGGCTTCGCAACTTAATTATTCACGAATATTTCGGAATAGATGATTTAGCAATATGGAATATTATTAAAATAAATATTCCTTCTTTTAAAGATAGAATTATTGAAATAGAAAAGAAATTATAATTTCACCTATAGAAAACCGCAGGGTGTTTATTTTGTGCAGATAACGAATGCAAGTAATACAGAGGTTTATTTTATAGGAATAACAGATGTAAGTAATAATTCAGTAAGAAATAATGATATAAACTTTCTAACCTAATTTGATAATTCTCTGGCTCTGTCTCTGGCTCTTTCCAAGCCTTTTTGAATATTTTCACCAACATGCGTTTCTCCGAATGAAGTAAGTGCAGCTTCGGTTGTTCCGCCTTTTGAGGCAACAGCCTTTATGAGTTCATCCAACGATTTATCGGTAGAGTTCATCAAATGAAACGAACCCAGCATAGTTTGTTTTACCAGTATTGCAGCAGTCGATTCGTCAAGTCCTAATTTAGTTCCGGCTTCAATCATGTTTTTAATAATGTAAAAAAAATAAGCAGGTCCGCTTCCGCTGATTGCTGTGCAGGCATCAATTAAATCTTCGCTTTCAAAAAACACCGCACGTCCGGTAGTTGCCAATAAATTTTCTGCTTTGTGCACTTGTTCAACAGATAGTGAACTGCTTGCAGTGAAGCCTGTCATGCCCATTCCCAGTTCAGCAGGAGAGTTAGGCATGGCACGTACAATATTAGAATTGTTCAATAAACTTTCAATGCGTTTTATTTTTACGCCCGCCATTATTGAGATAATACATTTTGCATCTTTCAAATTGGCTTTTATTTCTCCTGCTACTTTCTCGAAATCCTGAGGTTTAACCGCTAAAATGAATATATCACTATTCGCAATTTTTGAATCATTGGTATCCGTAACTTGTCCAATATCCAGTTTTATCAAGTGTTGCCTGCGTTCTTCATTTTTTTCAACAAGAAATAAATTTTCTTTTGAAACAATGTTGTATTTCAAAAGTGCATGGGAAAATATTAACCCCATATTGCCGCAACCTACAATTGTTATTTTCATGTTTTTTTAGTGAGTAGTTAGTAGTGAATAGAAAATAGTTAAACTTACGCCTTCTCCTATTATCTATTCACTAATTACTAGTGTCTATTTATTATCCATTCATTATTTCTGTTTGTTTTCTGATAGAATCTTCGTGAATCAGAATGTATAGTTGTTTTACAAAATCAGCATTCAATCCCATTGCTTTTGCCTGAGTCATTTTATCATTTAATAGTTCTTCCCAACGTGTAGTTTGTAAAATGGTAACGTTGTTATCTTTTTTGTATTTACCAATTTTTTCTACTACCGACATACGGTTCATGAACACACTTAAAATCTGATCATCTATTTTGTTAATGGCTTCTCTCAATTCATCCAATTTATTTTTGAATTCAGCATTTGTTGATTCCGCTTTTCTAACAACTAGCTTTGATAAGATAACTTTTAGTTCAGCCGGAGTAACTTGTTGTTTGGCATCACTTAATGCAATAGATGGCTTGAAATGTGATTCAATCATTAATCCCTGCATATCCAAATCCAATGCTTTTTGAGCGATGTAAGGAATGAATTCGGTGTTACCGCAAATATGGCTTGGGTCGCAAATGATTGGTAAATCAGGAATCATGGTTTTTAATTCGATAGCCATTTCCCATCTTGGTACGTTACGGAAGGGTGTTGACTCATGTGTACTGAAACCTCTGTGAATAGCGCCAAGTTTAGTAATTCCCGCCTGATTAATTCTTTCCAAAGCTCCTAACCACAATTGCAAATCAGGATTGATGGGGTTTTTTACCAACACTTTTGAATCTGTTCCTTTTAATACATCAGCAATTTCTTGTACAGAAAAAGGATTTACTGTAGTACGCGCACCAATCCATAAAATGTCAATGCCATATTTCAAGGCTTCTTCCGCATGATTGGCGTTTGCAATTTCAGTCGCCGTTAACATTCCTGTTTCAGCCTTTACTTTATTTAACCATTCTAAACCAATTGTGCCAATACCTTCAAAAGCATTCGGACGTGTTCTTGGTTTCCAGATACCAGCTCTGAAAATTATATTTTTATCAATTGCGGCAATTGCTTTACCTGTTGTCATCATTTGTTCTTCCGACTCAGCACTGCAAGGGCCACTTATAATTATCGGTTTATCTCCATTTTTTAACCACTCATTAACGGGGGTTAGATTTAATAGTTTTTTCATAACTGTTTTTATTTTATAATTATTTTTTTTCTAATACTTTTCTTATTTCGTTTGCTTTTAATATGTACTTATGTAATTCATCAAATTTTTTTTCTTTCAATATTTTTTTAAACTCCTGCAACTTGCCTATATATGCCTCTACCGCTGTTATTACGTTTTCGGTATTTTGCTCATAAATAGGAACCCACATTTCGGGCGAACTTTTTGCAAGTCTTGCTGTAGAAGCAAAACCACTACCTGCCAGTTCTAATATTTTTGATCTGTCTTTTTCAATCTCTAAAACCGTTGCTCCCAGAGCATAACTGATTACGTGCGAAAGGTGTGATACATAAGCCAAATGCAAATCATGGTCGGCAGCACTCATCTCAATAATGTCCATTTTTAAACAGGTAAACAATGCTCTGGCTAATTTATTCGCGTGTTCCGAACTCAATTGCGTTTCGCAGAAAATACAAATTTTATTGTCAAATAAATTATTGATGGCTGCCAAAGGTCCTTTGTTTTCTGTACCGGCAATAGGAGGAGCTGCTAAATATTGTTTCCTGTTTTTATGATGTTGAACGGTGTTGCATAGTTCAGCCTTAGTGCTGCCAATATCAATAACAACTGCATTTGCCGGAATATGATCTAAAACAAAAGGTAATATGGTAAGTAAACTATTTACCGGAGTGGTTAAAAGAATAATGTCCGATTTTGCAATTGCTGTGTTCAAATCAACAGCTTCATTAATCAACCCTATCTCCAAAGCTTGATCTGCGTGAGTTTTATTAATATCAACACCATAAATAAAATCAGCAAAGCCTCTTGCCCTTAAATCCTTTGCTATAGAGCCTCCAATTAATCCTAAACCTATTATTCCGATTTTCATATTATTGCTTTTTAACCTCACTCCCGGCTCCTCTTCAAAGGAGAGGGGAGCGTTGGAGTATTTTGTTTTCATTTTGTTCTAAAAAAAAACGAGTCCTGATTTTCATCGGGACTCGCTTTTTAGTTTTATAATGTGTTACATATAACTACCTATTTGCGGTGTCCCACTGCTGAGTCCGGATAAAAATAAAAGTAGTAATATGCTTTGTTAACGTTCATTTTCAATAATTTTGAGCGACAAATATATAATAGTTTTTATATATAAAGCAAATTTTAATGGAATTTTTCAATTTAATAATTTTGGGGAAACCTAAAACACCATAAGTATTGGTTATTTGCAAATAAAATAACGTTAACGAAACATTCCCTTTTGCCATAACGAAGCCATATCCATACCCACACCTACTGAACAATGAATTAAAAAGCCAAGCCAAATAGATTTGTTTTTAATACTTAAAAAGCCCAGCACCACACCGGCAATAATTGCAGCAAGGGCTTCGGGTAAAGGTTTTCCGAAATGAATCATGCAATATGGAATGGTCATAATAAATATAGAATACAGCCCTAATTGAGGTTTGAGGCCAAATACCACAAAGCCTCTGAAGAAAAATTCCAGCACAAAAAATTGTGTACAATACAATAATTCCCATTTTAAAAGTTCTGGAAATAAAGCATCGTCTTTAGTTACTTTTAAAAAAGGATACTTGGCTTGAAATCCCGTCGTAGTTGAAAAGTACAGCACCAGAGGAATCATTATCATCAGCATAATAATGTAAAGGTAATAACCATTTAAAGCTCCTTTTATCTTTAAGCCATAATCCGAAATATTCTCTTTAAAATAGAACTTAATCATCATTATCGGAATAATAAAATAAAAAACAACAAGCGTGAACACCCAGTAAGTGAGTTCTCCTAAATTATTAGTAAATGAATCCCTTATCCATTTATCCATAAAGCCTGTAATCCTATCTGCTCCTATGTTTGACAAACCGATTCTTAAAAAATAATAATGGCTTACATAATAAATCATGGTGAGGCAAAAGGGAATGTACAGTAGTATGCTGAGATGTTTTTTATCCGGTTTAGTTACAATAATAGCCGATTGCGCATTGTCGTCATCAATCGTTGTTATTATTTTATTCCATAAATTTTTTAGCATATAGTTTACTTATTGTCCTGATTAAATGGCAACATACTTTTTACTTCCAATTCATCCTTGCATTTATTTAGTAGCATCGTTATGTCTTCCTTTAAAATTGGATGAATCAATGTTGGAGCAATGTCCGTCAAAGGCATTAATACAAACATTCTTTCTTGTATATACGGATGTGGAATTTTTAAATCGGGTGTGTCAATTACTTCATTGTTGTAAAACAGAATGTCAATATCTATGGTGCGTTCCAGCCATTTTTCAGCACCTCTTACTCTGCCAAGCGATTCTTCAATTTTAATTGTTGCCTTCAATAAATCATAAGGATTCAATGTAGTTTCCAAATACACAACCTGATTTAAAAAGTCGGGTTGGTTGGTATTTCCCCATGCAGCTGTTTTGTAAAGTTTTGATTTGCTAATGATAGTGCCAGCCTTTTCTTCAATAAGCAGTAGGGCTTGGTTAAGGTTGTTAATTTTATCACCTTTGTTACCACCAAGTATCAGATAAGCTGTATTCATTGAATGGATTTGATTTACGGATAATTTTCAAAAACGCTCAAATTTAACCTTTTCCTATTTTAATCCGAATGAAAAAAAATAAATATTCAAATACAACCACTTACCCCATTGATTGTGCTGAGGAGGATTATTTATATATAAAAGAATCGCAAATTGAGGGTGCAGGAAAGGGATTGTTTACTGCCATTAAAATTTTTAAAGATGAAATAATTTCTGTTTTTAAAGGTGAACTATTGACAGCTGCAGAAATTAAAAAACGAATAAAAAAAAATGCAGATGCTTATTTCATAAATATGGTGGATGGCAGAGTTATGGATTCAATGAATACGAAATGTTTTGCAAAATACGCCAATGATGCCCAAGGCATAAGTAAATCAATGTTTAAAAATAATGCTGTTATTTCTTTGGACGAAAACGATAATGTGTGTATCGTTGCTATCAAAAACATTAAAGCCGGAGAGGAAATATTTTGTAGTTACGGCAAACAGTATTGGGAAAAGTATATGTAGTAATTTTAACACAATACTTACCATTTAACCGATATTTTGCGATATTTGCAGCCGCAAGAATTGCATCTTGAAAGGTTGAAATTGAAGAATAAAATGTGAGTTGATTCGCGCATTATTAATTTTTACAATTCCAAAATTTTCTCATTCATTAACTCATTTATTCATTAACAACATGTCAGAAGGAAGACAAATAATTTTTTCGATGGTAAATGTGAGCCGCATTTTACCAACAGGCAAAACCATTTTAAAAGATATTTACTTATCGTTTTATTACGGAGCCAAAATAGGCATACTTGGTTTGAACGGTTCAGGTAAATCAACCTTACTTAAAATTATTGCAGGTGTTGAAAAAAACTATCAGGGCGATATTCATTTTTCTCCCGGTTATAAAATCGGAATGTTAGAACAAGAGCCTCAGTTGGACGACAGTAAAACAGTTTTGGAAGTGGTACGTGAAGGCGCTCAGGAACATGTGAATATTTTAAAGGAATACGAAGAAGTAAATAACAAATTTGCAGAACCGGAGTATTTGGATGACCCTGATAAGATGGATAAACTCATCAATCGTCAGGCATACCTTCAGGAGCAAATTGATAATCTTGATTTATGGAATTTAGACAATCGTTTGGAGCAAGCCATGGAAGCCTTGCGTTGTCCGGAGAGTGATGCACCTGTTAAAAATCTTTCCGGTGGTGAACGCCGCCGCGTTGCACTGTGTCGTTTGTTAATTCAGGAACCGGACATTTTATTATTGGATGAGCCAACCAACCATTTGGATGCAGAATCTGTTGATTGGTTAGAACAACACTTGCAACATTACAAAGGAACTGTTATAGCCGTAACGCATGACCGTTACTTTTTGGACAATGTTGCAGGTTGGATTTTAGAGTTGGATAGGGGAGAGGGCATACCTTGGAAAGGCAATTATTCCGAATGGTTAGACCAAAAGCAAAAACGTTTGGCGCAAGAAGAAAAAACGGAAAGCAAACGTCAGAAAACATTACAACGCGAGTTAGAATGGGTGCGACAAGGTGCTAAAGGTCGTCAGGCTAAGTCGAAAGCACGTTTGCAGAACTACGAAAAAATGTTGGGCGAAGATTCCAAAGAGAAAGAAGAACGTTTGGAAATCTTTATTCCTAATGGTCCGCGTTTGGGGAATGAAGTGATTGAAGCCATTGATATTTCAAAAGCCTTTGGAAATAAATTGTTGTACGAACACTTAAGTTTTAAATTACCTCCTGCCGGAATAGTTG
>Ga0302194_10001260_pt1 | contig 16154 bp, 12 predicted proteins | sample II_Bog_N1_1_FD_200227 | JGI IMG/M metagenome (GOLD analysis project Ga0302194, IMG submission 200227) | Peat permafrost microbial communities from Stordalen Mire near Abisko, Sweden - II_Bog_N1_1 | ecosystem: Environmental > Terrestrial > Soil > Wetlands > Peat | place: Sweden: Abisko...
GCCTAATTTATTTCCTGAAGCAACAACAGCCCACATGGATAGTTTGATATTTGGATATAATCGTGCAAAGTTATCTTGGTATACATTGTCTCAGGAAATGATTATACAGCAGCCGGGTATAACTCCTGCAAATGTTACCAATGCATCAATGTCAAACAATTTTGCCCGCGAAGTATTGGAAACGGAAGTGTTTCCAACAGAACAACTTTCTAATGGAGTCCCACCAAATATCTCCATGTTTGATTTAGCATATTATCCAAGTGAAATTGGACCATACAATTATGATGCAAAAGGAGTTCCCGGAATTTCGGCCGGTTTAAATTCGGATGGAACACTTAAAAATCCAACATCAAGATGGGGTGGTTTGATGCGGGCACTTGCAACAAATGATTTTCAGGCTAGTAATATTCAGTACATCCAATTTTGGATAATGGATCCATGGAATTCAGATAATGTGAATCCAAGTACTACCGGTAACTTATATTTTAACCTTGGTAATGTTTCCGAAGATATATTAAATGATGGGCAAAGAGCTTCTGAAAATGGGTTGCCAACGCCCGTTACTCCCGCTGTTACAAATACAACAGCTTGGGGGCAGGTGCCCACTGTTCAGCCTTTATTAAGTACGTTTAATTCAAATCCAACAGAACGCCCTTATCAAGATATTGGTTTTGACGGATTAGCAGGGAGTACCAACTCTTCATCATTAAGCGGGGAACCAACTGAACAAAGTCTTTTTAGCAGTTATTTAAATTCGGTACAACGTATTGTTTCTTCGGCTGTATATTCTTCCTTTGCTTCTGACCCCTCACATGATGATTTTGTTTACTTCAGAGGAAATAATTATGACAATTTGCCGGCACCATCAAATATAGTAGATCGTTACAAACAATTTCAAGGTACTGAAAATAATTCTACAATTATTCAGAATTCAAGCGGATTGATTCCCTCTTCCACTCAAAATCCTAATGTTGAGGATATAAATGGAGATAATAACTTAAATACTGCTGAAAATTATTTTCAGTACCATATCAGTTTAAAACCAAGTGATTTTGCAGCCGGAGTTGGAAATAATTACATAACCAGTGTGTTGAGTACTACCGGAGCTAATATTAAAGACGGAACAACAAAACCAATAAAATGGTATCAATTTAAAATACCGATTTTTACTCCTGAAACAGTTGTTGGCGGAATTGATAATTTTCAATCTATTCGGTTTATGCGTATGTTTATTCAGGGGGCAGACAAGCCAATAGTTTTGAGGTTTGCGCGTTTAGAACTTTTACGTGAAGATTGGAGAGCTTATGCTTCCGATTTAGAACAACCTGGACTTTATGTTCCCAATGATGTGGATAATACTTTTTTTAATATAGGTGCTGTTAACCTTCAGGAAAATGGAGCAAAACAGCCGGTTAATTATGTATTGCCTCCCGGTATTCAACGCCAGGTAGGTTATGGAACAACCAACACCATTTTACTAAATGAGCAGTCGTTGGCATTGAGTGTTTGTAATTTGAAAGACGGAGATGCCAGAGCAGCTTTTAAAAGTGCCAGTTTAGATTTTCGTTCGTACAAAAAATTACAAATGTTTGTTCATGGCGAAGCTACTTCCAATCCCGGATATAAGCTTAAAAACGGGGACTTAACTGTATTTATAAGGTTGGGAACAGATTATGTTGATAATTACTACGAGTATGAATTGCCATTGGATATAACTCCACCGGGTAGTTATGACGGAACCAATGTTGCTCAGCAAACCATTGTTTGGCCTACGGCAAATAATATGGTAGTTACGTTTGCAGAATTAGAAGCTGCTAAGCAACAGCGTAACTCAACATTTGGCAGCAGTAGCACAACGTTGTATACAATACCGGCTGATGGAAATAGAAAAATAACGGTAAAAGGTAATCCCAATTTAGCTGCAGTAAAAGTGATGATGTTAGGAGTGAGGAATCCCCAAAAAACAGGAAGTGATAATAGTGATGACGGACAGCCAAAGTGTGCATCTGTATGGATGGATGAATTGCGCCTTACGGATTTCATACTTAACGGTGGAGGTGCTGCAAATACAAATATTACCGCTCAGTTAGCCGATTTTGGATCTGTTTCACTATCAGGTAGTATGTACACGCCCGGATGGGGAAGCATTGAAGATAAAGTGAGTGCTCGACAGCGGCAAAGTTTGTTGCAATATAATTTGACATCAAGTTTGGAGTTGGGTAAATTTTTACCGCTGCGTTCCAATATAAAAATACCTATGTATGTGGGGTATGGAGAAACATACATTACTCCTCAGTATGATCCTCTTAACCCTGATATACTTTTCAAACCTGAACTTGCATCGTTTTCAAAAGCAAAACGGGATAGTGTCAAAAATATTTCAATAGATTATACACAGCAAAAAAGTATTAACTTTTCAAATGTTAAAAAAAATAAAGGTAAGGATGCAAAAAAAAGCCATATCTATGACATTGAAAACTGGTCGGCTTCCTATGCGTATAGCCAAACTTTTAAGCATAGTATAAATGTTGAGTACAATATTATCAAGAATATTAAAGGCGGATTAGTATATTCTTATACGGCATCGCCGAAAAATATCAGTCCGTTTTCAAAAATAAAATTTTTACAATCCAATAGTTTAAAATTAATAAAGGACTTTAATTTCTATCCCTATCCCAGTCAATATGGTTTTTCAACCAATGCTGTCAGAGCTTTCAGTTCCTACCAATACAGAGATGTAACAGGCGGGGATTTGATAATGACCCCATTATATAATAAAACCATTAACTGGACGAGAGATTATAATTTGGGGTACCCTATTACCAAGGATCTGAAAGTAGATTTTACTGCTGCAAACCTGGCTAGAGTGCTTGAACCTATTGGATTAATCAATACAAAAGCAAAACAAGACACAATTATTAATAATTTTAAAAATTTAGGAAAAACTACCCAGTACAATTCACAGTTTAATGCTAATTATAATATACCAATCAATAAACTTCCGTTGCTTGATTTTACAAAAGCTTCTGTAAAATATACCGGAACATACAGCTGGACAAGGGCTCCATTTAATGCCGATTCATTAGGGAATACGATACAGAATTCCCAAGTTGTTGCATGGACAGGAGATTTAAATTTAGTTACACTTTACAATAAGGTACCTTTTTTAAAAAAGGCACTCAATCCGCCCGCTAAGTCCAATAAAGCTAACAAAGTCAAATCGCCAAACAATGCTTTGAATCTTTCCAAAAGTAAAACTCCAAGCGATTCTACTAAAAAAAGAAAATTTAATCCCTCGGCTCCTGTATCTTATTTCATGCGCATACTGATGGGGGTAAAAAATGTAGGAGGAACTTATAACGTTAACAGAGGCACAATATTACCCGGATACAAACAATTCACCAATATGATGGGAATGGATCAGAACTTTCAAGGTCCAACTCCCGGCTTTATTTTTGGTAGTCAAAAAGACATACGTCAAACCGCAATAAATAATGATTGGCTTGTTAAAACCCAATCCATTAATACTCCTTATGTAAATACAAATAGTCAAAGTTTTAATGCCCGATCAACGATAGAACCAATACCGCATCTTAAAATAGAAATAACTGAAACATGGACTAAATCACAAAGTTTAAACGAATTTTTCAGATGGAACAGGGATTCTGCCCAATACGTTCATCAATCAACGGTACAAACAGGTAATTTTAGTATGTCCTTTCTATCTCTCAGAACTTCATTTGCTAACGGAAATACGGTATTTGAAAAGTTTTTGGCCGACAGGCAACAGGTATCAGCACGTTTAGGTGCAGGTAATCCCAATTCTACCACAACAATAGGCGGATACGCTCAAGGATATAATGCACTATCACAAGATGTATTAATTCCCGCCTTTATTGCGGCTTATTCCGGGCAAAGCTCAAGCAAGGTTACTTTGGATAATTTCCCTAAAATTCCTAAACCAAACTGGAGGGTAACTTATGATGGATTGTCTAAAATTGTACTGATGCAAAAATTATTTAAAACCATTACATTATCCAATTCTTATAAGTCAACTTACGGTGTAGGTGGTTATTCCTCCAACTTGCTGTATCAGCAGGATGCAAAAGGTAATGCAAATAAGATAGATACAACCTCTACAATATTGACTAATCCTAATTTTTTATCAAAAAATATTATTTCTACGGTTTCTATTACAGAACAATGGGCTCCTTTAGTAAAAGTAGATGTAACACTTCATAATAGTATGCTTGCAAATATTACCTTCAATAAAGATCGCACTCTTTCATTGGGTTTAACGAGTAAAACCATTTCCGAAATATTGGGTAATGAGATTATAATAGGAACAGGATATCGCATAAAAGATGTTCTTCTGGGAAATTTAAAAGCTGCCGGTAAACCAATAAAAAGCGATGTTAATTTAATAGGGAATATATCTATTCGCAGAAACCAAACGTCTATCAGGCGGATTGATGAAGACGTCAGCCAAACAACGGCAGGAACAAATATCATTTCACTTAAATTCTCAGCTGATTATACCATCAGCCAAAAACTAACAATTCGTTTTTATTATGATCGAATTATTAACAAGCCACTTATTTCTAATGCATTTCCAACATCCAATACAAATGCAGGCATAAGCTTGCGTTTATCACTTTCCGGTTAAAATCATAAATAAAAATGATTTTACTATTCAATAATAATTTAAATTTGCGCAATTAATAAGAATTTTAAATAAAAACAGTAACATTAATATGAATTTCCCTGAAAATTTAAAATACACCAAAGACCATGAATGGATTCGTGTTGAAGGTAACGAGGCATATATAGGTATTACTGATTTTGCCCAAAGTGAATTGGGAGACATTGTGTATGTTGAAATTGAAACACTTGGTGAAGAATTGACTCAAGAAGAAATATTTGGAACTGTAGAAGCTGTTAAAACAGTATCGGATTTATTTATGCCGATTTCCGGTAAAATTACAGAATTGAATCCTGCAATTACTTCTAAGCCAGAAAACGTTAATAAAGATCCTTATGGTGAAGGCTGGATGATTAAAGTTGCAATAAAAGATAAATCGGAAATTGAAAACTTATTGAGCGCCGCAGACTATAAAACACTTATAGGACACTGATGGTGAAAAGCTATATTATAAAGGGTGTTGAAAGCTATTTCAACACCCTTTTTTGATACATAAAAAGAGAGGATAATTTAGTGGTTATTTTGTTTTAGAATTTCGTCTAACTCTTTTTTAGTTCTTTCATTAAACTCTCGTCAATGCTATAATTCATCTCTTTTGCTTTTAATGCGTCTGCTAATGCTAATTTATAATCTTTTTTATTGTAATAGGTAATGGCTCTGTTGTAATAAACAAAGCCAACATCAGGATTGAGTCTGATGGAATTATTATAAGCAATAATTGCTTCATCATAATTAGCCATATTGTAATAAGCTATGCCAAGTTTGCAATAAATATCTGCATCATCATTTTTTATGGCAATTGCTTTTTTATAATCATTAATAGCATTGTTAAAATCTTTAATAGTTGCATAAGCTAACGCTCTATTGATATAAAAGTTTTTTTCACTTGGATTTAGTTTAATAGCTTCGCTAAAATCAGCAATTGCATTAGCATATTGTTGCATGTTAAAATAGGAATTACCTCTATTGTAATAGGCATCAACCATTTTAGCATCATATTTTATAGCGTTTGTAAAATCAATAATGGCATTGGGATAATTAGCAAGGTATCCGTTTGCCATGCCTCTTTCAAAATAAACCTGTGGTGTTGTTGGATTTAGTTTTATAGACATAGTAAAGTCCGCAACAGCTTTGGAGTAATCTTTAATTTCGGCATAAGAAGACCCTCTTGTATGAAAAGGTTCGGACAGTTTTTCGTTTGTTTTTTCAATAAAATCTGTAAACAAGCTTATATTATTTTTCCAAACCATTGTTCGTTTAAAACTCAAATAGCTGTATGTTATTGAAACAATAATAAATACAGGAATGATTGTTTTTTTTATAAAAATTAATTTTGGATTATTGCTGTTGAAAATACTGTTACCTAAACTTGCTAATATAAAAAACAAGCCAATGTATGGAATGTATGAATAACGCTCGAAAATTAGTGAACCTCCAACAGGAAATAATTGTAAAACCAAGGCGATGGTGACAACAAAGAATCCTAAACCGAAAATAAGTTGTTTGCGGTACGATTTTAAATAATAAATTAACAATAAAAAACTACAAACAATGATAGGTGACAGGTAAATGATAACTGAATAGTGATTATTTATTTTAATAGGATAATGATATAGTACTACTAAATTGATAGGTAGAAATAGTTTAAAAATATAAAGTAACAATCCATAGCTTGAAAATAATATACGGTAAAAATAGCTATAGTTTGTCAGGTTTAATGCCTGTGCCGATTGTTGTGCAAGAACAGCGATTATCCCTATACTTATTGCAATTATTAAAAAGGGAATTTTTTCAAGTATTATTTTTACCGAGGTTTTTCTGCCCCAATAAAAATCGATAAGAAATAAAACAGGAAGTAATGAAACCGCCATTGCTTTTGACAAGGAGGAACACAAAAAGAGAATTATGGTCAAAACATAATACATATATTTTTTGTTCTGCCCTTTAATGTATTTTATATAGGCACATAATGCCATCAAATAAAAAAAGGTGTAAAGCACATCTTTTAATTCAGATACCCAGGCAACCGATTCCACATGCATTGGATGCACTGCAAACAGCAAGGCTGTTGCAAATGCCACCCTTTGTTGTTTGCAAAGCAACCAAATAAACAGCATTACCAACAGCGAATTTAAAATATGTATAAACAGATTGGCAACGTGATATGGTTTTGGATTAAGTTTAAACAACTTATACTCAATGTTAAATGTGAGCATGGTAAGTGGATGGTAATTACCCGCTACAAACTCCGTAAAAATGTTTTTAATGTTAATATGCTTGGTAGAATTGATACTTGCCAAATCCTTATTTTCTGTAATGTAACCATTGTCATCCCATTGAGTAACAAATTGATTGTTTAGTGATTTGTAATACGTGGCAATGGTTAAAGTAATAATTAAGATTGAGTATATAAAAAACGATTTAGCAGTGTTTACAGAAAAGTTATCTGAAGTCGCTTTTTTATTTTTTATTGATTCCTTCATTGTCAAATTCTTAAAAATAGTTCACTTTAACAAATCCGGTCTGCGCTGTTTGGTGCGCTCAATACTTTTTTCATGTCTCCAATCATCAATTTTTTGTGTATGTCCTGAAAGTAAAATATCAGGAACGATCCATCCATTATATTCCGAAGGACGAGTATAAATAGGAGGAGCTAATAAATTATCCTGAAAAGAATCAGTTAATGCTGAAGTTTCGTCTGAAATGGCACCGGGTATAATTCGTATAATGCTATCGCAAATTACAGCAGCAGCCAACTCTCCGCCCGAAAGCACATAATCTCCAATTGAAATTTCTTTAGTAATAAAATGTTCACGCACCCGCTCGTCCACTCCTTTATAATGTCCACAAAGAATAATGATATTTTTTAAGGTGGACAATCCATTTGCCATTTTCTGGTTCAGCGTTTCACCATCAGGACTTGTATATATAATTTCATCGTAAGTGCGTTCTGCTGTCAAAGCATTTATGCAATTGGCAATTGGTTCAATCGTCATTACCATACCTGCTCCACCGCCAAACGCATAATCATCAACGCTTTTTTGTTTATGAGTGGAATAATCACGAAGATTAATCAAATTAACCTCAACAATACCTTTATCAATGGCTCGTTTTAAAATACTATGTTGAAAAGGGCTTTCCAGTAATTGTGGTAAAACCGTAATAATATCTATGCGCATGGCGGCAAAGATATTGATTTTTGCTGCGCAATAAAAAACATATTGTTAGTGACTTATTTTGGTTGCCATGCAGGATTGAATGGTCTTACTTCAGGCAAAATTAAATTACCAATGTCCAGGTTTAGTTCCCCTTTTTTATTATCATCCTTAAACTGATCTACTATCAAACAAAAGGTTGTAATTAATTCCTTATCACAATCGCTATTCGCAATTATTTTATACTGATCTCCTGCAAAAAAAGACACCATATTTTTATCCCACCAGGCTATTTGAACATTGTTTTTGTAAACAGAAAATTTCCTTTCCTTATGACCATAAATATCATAAGTGTCATTATTCACGATACATCTATGGTGTCTTTTAATTAGTTCCACCGTTGTCCATTCTATTACTGTATTATCTGAGCGGACAATTTTATAACGGTTCATCCATCTGTAATAATGATTTTTAACCGCAAGCGTTTGTATTCTGCTTTGGTTTTCATAAAGACGAAAAGCGGTGATAAAATGGAAATAACTTTTATTTGCAAAATAAGATGGCATTCCATTAACTAAAATAGTGTATTTGCTTTGGCTTAAAATGGAGATAGGTTGTTGATTAATCTCTATTAATAATCCTGAAGTTTTTACAGGTGCTTGATTGGCAAATGCTTGTTGATTGCTTGTTGAGTCTTGAGAATAACTGTAAAAGACTGTAAATACAATATAAAAAAAGGTGATTTTTAGTTGGATGTTTTTCATCGGATAGTTGCTTTATAAATTGGAAACAAGTTGATTTTAAATAGGATTAATTATATTGTTTTACGCAGTAAAATTAAGTAATTGAAATATAAAACGAATACGTTTTCAAAAATAATGGTTAAATCTCATTTATTGAAAATGAGGTGTGTAATTATAATGAAAAATGCTGTAAAAATTCAACCAATTAATTTTCAATTTGATTGCCTGTACTATTTAATAGTTTATCTTTGGCAATCAATTGAAAAAACAGATAGCTATGACAAAAATAAGACATGACTGGAGTGTTGAAGAAATATTAAATATATATAATATGCCATTGCTGGAACTGGTATATCAGGCACAAACCATTCATCGCGAATTTAACGATGCCAATGAAGTTCAGGTAAGCTCATTACTTTCAATTAAAACAGGAGGTTGTGCCGAAGATTGTGGTTATTGCCCTCAGGCAGCGCGCTATAATACAGGTGTTGAAGTGCATAAATTAATGACTGTAAATGAAGTGATGGAGGCTGCCGACAAAGCCAAGGAAGGTGGAGCATCTCGTTTGTGCATGGGAGCAGCCTGGCGTGAGGTGCGCGATAACAGAGATTTTGATCGTGTGCTGGAAATGGTGAAAGGAGTTAATGAAAAAGGAATGGAAGTATGTTGTACGTTAGGTATGCTTACCGAAAGTCAGGCGCAAAAACTGGCGGATGCAGGCTTATATGCCTACAATCACAATTTGGATACATCAGAAGAAAGCTATAAAAAAATTATCACTACACGTTCGTATGATGACCGTTTGGATACCATTAGCAATGTACGTAAAGCAAAAGTAAGTGTATGTTCAGGCGGTATTATTGGTTTGGGTGAAACCATTGAAGACAGAGTGAAAATGTTAAAAACATTGTCTTCAATGGAAGTACATCCTGAATCAGTTCCAATTAACGCATTAGTTGCTGTTGCGGGAACACCTTTAGAAAACCAGCCAATGGTGCCTATTTGGGACATGGTGAGGATGATTGCTACTACGCGCATTGTAATACCTAAAACTGTCGTTCGTCTTTCTGCCGGACGTACACAAATGAGTTTAGAAGGTCAGGCACTTTGTTTTCTTGCGGGAGCCAACTCCATATTTGCAGGAGATAAATTATTAACTACTCCTAATCCTGATTTTAATTCGGATATGGAAATGTTCAAAATTTTCGGATTAACGCCTCGCAGGCCTTTTAAAGGGACGACTCAACCTAAAGTGAAAGAAAAAGTGTTTGTAGAAACAAAATAAATTGAATGGTCAAAACACCTCAAAACAAAAAAATAATTTTAGTTCCTAAAAAGAAAACTGTAGAAAAAGCTCTTTTTAGTGATATAAAAGTTTTAATTGAAGAGAGTAAAAACCATGTAGCGCATACTGTCAATTCAACTTTAACTCTTTTATATTGGAAAATAGGAAGGAGAATTAACGCAGATATTCTCAAATATAAAAGAGCGCAATACGGAGAGCAAATTGTCGCATCACTGACGCGACAATTGGAAAGCGCCTATGGCAAAGGGTTTGAGGAGAAAAACATCCGCCGTATGATGCAGTTTGCTACGATTTTTTCAAATGAACGAATTGTCGCATCACTGATGCGACAATTGAGTTGGACTCATTTTACTTTACTATTTCCACTTAAAGAGTCCTTGCAGCGTGAGTTTTACGCAGAAATGTGCAGAGTGGAAAATTGGAGTGTCAGAACATTACGCCAGAAAATAGACGGTATGTTGTATGAACGTACAGCTATCAGTAAAAAGCCAAAACAACCCATTAAACAAGAGTTAAAACAACTTAGAGAAAGTGATAAACTAACACCTGATTTAGTTTTCAGAGACCCTTATATTCTTGACTTTTTAGGGCTAAAGAACACCTTTAGCGAAAAACATTTGGAAGATGCTATTTTGAGCGAATTAGAAAATTTTGTTTTAGAATTAGGGCAAGGTTTTACTTTCGTAGCCCGACAAAAACGAATGATAATTGATGGCGAAGATTTTAAATTGGATTTACTTTTTTTTCATCGTACATTAAAACGACTTGTTGCAATAGAATTAAAATTAGGAAAGTTCAAAGCATCTTATAAATCTCAAATGGAACTCTACTTGCGTTGGTTAGAGAAAAATGAAATGCAACATGGCGAGGACCCTCCAATAGGTTTAATATTGTGTGCCGAAGGAAACAACGAACAAATTGAATTACTTGAATTGAATAAATCAGGAATTAAAGTCGCTAAGTATTTAACGGAATTGCCTAGCAAAAAACTACTGCAACAAAAACTTCATCAAGCAGTATTATTATCTAAAAAACATATTGAAAACAATGAATAACACAACCGCTTTATGCTTTGTCTAAAGAGGTTTTAGTCTGATATAAATTGTATTTAAAGTTATCCAACCTAAATGAGAAAAGTTGTTTTTTTGTTTTTGATTTTCTTTTCTCAAGTTGGTTTTTCACAAACAAACTTTCCGTTTTATTCGTTAATTCATACTGACTATTCTAATACAAAAGATTTAGTTTTTTTAGATTCATTAGAAAACAAAATTCTTGACAATATTAAAAACATTGATAAAAGAAAGGATTTTGCTTCAAGTGTAATTTTCTACTCTCGTGAATGGAAAATGGAATATACCGTTTCCGAAGTACAATATATTTACTCCCCTAATATCCCTAAAAATTCTTCACTAAATACTTACGAAACTTTTTTGTTTTGGAATAACACCGTTGATACCTGTTTAATTTGGGCATTCTCCAAGCTTTATGAATTAAGTTTTTACAATACCGTTTACGTTGATACCATTCATGGAAAAGACTTGGAAGAGTATTATAGAACCTATAACAAGAAAAATAATTTACCTGAAAATAATCAAATAATGGACTGTCCCTGTAAGCCTGAAAAGGTTTTTATCGGAAAAGACACGCTCCCTTGGATATCAACTCCTTTAGGTTATTATCCTTTTTTTTTAACTACAGATTCTTTACAAAGATTAGATAATATAGTAAAGAGTTCCGTAATGCAGCAATTTGAAATAAATAAATTCGATTCAAATTTAATATCTAAATCGTCTATTTCTATTGATTCAACTATATTATATCAGTCTCCTACACGTCATTTTTCTGATTTATTAACTTCTAATTTTTATTTAGAAATTAAAATATATTCCGACCCGTTTCTTTCAAAACCTTTAACAATGGATGATTTTGAAGATTTGCGAGTTGTTTGGGATTCAACCAACAAGGTCGAAGATCCTAATAAACTTGGCACTTTTGTTTATGCGCCAATAAAAAATGAATATACTCCGATCTCTATTAATGTAATTTATTCATGGAAGTTTGGAGAGTTTTCAGGAAAGAGAGATGAGTATGACCATGATAAAAAACCGATAAGTTCTTTATCCAGACACATTTCTGCAATTGGCATTGAATATTCAAATCACAAAACAGTTTATTTTAATTATGAAGATGTAAAGGAATTGTGTAAAAAGAATAGGATTAACTTTGAACCGTACAATCAATTATTTATTAGCGCAGGTTCAAAAAAAATAAATTTACAAACTTATTAACCACATAGCTCGCTCCCCTCTCCTTTGGAGAGGGGTTGGGGGTGAGGCTTTACATGACTTTCTCCGCTGATAAATTTTTATCCGAATCTCTTCACAAACGACACGAACAAAACACGTTTCGTAAGCTGACGAATGATGCTAATCTAATTGATTTTTGCAGTAACGATTATTTGGGGTTTGCGCGTTCAGAAGAGTTGAAGGACAACATTAACAAAGAATTTGATTTACATCGACAAGCAAAAAATGGTTCGGGCGGTTCACGTTTGTTATCGGGCAATTCCGACTATGTTGAATATCTCGAAAAAAAGATAGCACACATTCATAATGCCCCTGTAGGATTGATTTTTAATTCGGGTTACGATGCCAATGTTGGCTTGTTTTCGGCATTAGCCCGTAAAGGACATACAATATTGTATGATGAGTTGATACATGCTTCGGTACACGATGGAATGAAAATGTCACCCGCAGAAAAAATTGAATTTAAGCACAATGATATTATTGATTTAGAAACTAAGCTAAAAAATGTTTCAGGAATTGTTTATGTAGCTGTAGAATCCATCTATTCTATGGATGGAGAAAGTGCGCATCTTAAAGAAATAGCAGATTTATGTACACGTTATGATGCGAACTTAATTGTTGATGAAGCCCATGCAACCGGTGTTACTATAAATGGTGGAAAAGGTAAAGTGCAGGAATTAAAGATTGAAGACAATGTTTTTGCACGCGTTCACACGTTTGGAAAAGGTTTGGGTTGCCATGGTGCCGTTGTGCTTGGAAGTGAGTTACTGCGTAATTTCTTAATCAATTTTTCACGATCGTTTATTTATACTACGGCATTACCACTTAAAAATTTAATAGCCATTAATCAGGCTTATGAGTTATTGCACAGCAGCGATGTACAAATAAAAAAGCTGCATGAATTAATTGCACATTTTAAAGTACATGTAGCAATTAATAAAAAGTTAGTCGCGTTGGAAAACAACAGTCCTATACAATCAATAATGATTAGTGGTAACGATGCTGTAAAAAATATTGCATCTCAAATTCAGCAGGCAGGTTTTGATGTAAGACCCATTGTAAGCCCTACTGTTCCTGTTGGTAAAGAGCGTTTGCGCATTTGCATACATGCGTTTAATACCAAAGAAGAAATTGAACGGCTGTGTAAAACAATTAATGAATTAATTTTATGAATCGTAAAAACAACTGTTTTTTATAGCCACTAAGGCACAAAGTCGCCAAAATGTTTAAGCAAAATTTATAAATTAATAAGAGTCTTTTAAACTTTGTGTCTTCGGGACTTTGTGGCAAAAATAATTAGATAATGAACCTTTCAGAAAGAGATAACAAGGTAATATGGCATCCGTTCACACAACTGAAAACGGCACCATTGCCCATTGCTATTGTGAAAGGAGAAGGCACTTATTTTTATGACGGCAAAGGCAAACGTTACATTGATGGCATTGCATCGTGGTGGGTAAATGTACATGGACATAGTCATCCGTACCTGGCAAAAAAAATAGCAGAACAATTACAAACCCTTGAACATACAATTTTTTCAGGTTTTACGCACGAACCGGCCGTGCAACTCGCCGAACGTTTATTAAAGCGATTACCGGATAATCAATCGAAAATATTTTATTCTGATAATGGTTCTACTTCTGTGGAAGTGGCATTGAAAATGGCTTTTCAATATTGGAGTAATTTGGAGTTACCCAAAACAAAAGTTATTGCCTTTGAAAATGCGTATCATGGTGATACCTTCGGAGGGATGTCCGTTGGTGCGCGCAATGCATTTAACAATCCGTTTGCAAAGTTATTGTTTGATGTTATTCACATTCCCGTTCCTGTAAAAGGAAAAGAAACTGAAGCAATCAATGCAATGAAAGCTGCATTGCAACAAAACAACATTGCTTCATTTATTTTTGAACCTTTAGTACAAGGCGCTGGTGGTATGGTAATGTATTCTGAAACAATGCTAGATGAACTCATTGCTTTATGTAAAGCCAACAATGTGATTACTATTGCCGATGAAGTAATGACCGGTTTTGGGCGTACCGGTAAATTTTTTGCCAGTGATTATTTACAAAACAAATCTGATATTATTTGTTTGAGTAAAGGATTAACAGGAGGTGTAATGCCTTTGGGTGTTACATCCTGTGCTCAATTTATTTACGATGCGTTTTTGAGTGATGATAAAATGAAAACCTTTTTTCATGGACATTCTTACACCGCCAATCCTACGGCTTGTTCAGCGGCATTGGCTAGTTTAGATATTTTTGATTTACCGGAAACGACCCGAAATATAAATAGAATTGTACAACAACACCAACAGTTTTTACAAAAGATACAATCGCATCAATCATTAATTGAAGTTCGTCAACTGGGTACTATCATTGCCTTTGAGATAAAAACGAACGAACATACCAATTACCTGAATTCACTTGCAGAACATATTTCAGCGTTTTTTATAGAAAGAGGAATCATTCTTCGTCCACTTGGAAACATTGTGTATATACTGCCACCGTATTGCATTAGTAATGAAGATTTGAATTGCATCTATAATGCGGTAGAAGAATTTTTGGGATGATTTTTATGAAAAAAATTTAACAGCGCAACAGTGTCTTTCGTTTTTTAATTTATTCAATAAAATCAAATACAGCTTTAATTGCTTCAACTGAAGTATCGCCAATTAAGGTTCCGTTTTTTGTAACCACTAATTCTGATTTATACAATGGCAATTCAGCTATAACTTTTGCGCTCAATGCCTGTAATGAAAAAAGCAATGACTGCATAGCCTTTTCTCCTCTAGGGGCTTGCGGTGTGTAAGTGATGGCAATTACTTTTTTATCATACAATTCGCCGGAAGAAGTAATCCACTCCAACGCATTTTTTAAAACTGCCGTTATGTTGTGAATATATTCCGGTAAGGATATAATCACCAAATCGGCATTTCGAATTTTTTCTCTGAATGACAAAACAATTTCAGGTGGATGTTTGTCTCCTTCGGGAGTGAATAATGGAAAATCCATCAATTCCCCTATATGAGTGAAGTGGTGGTGTTTAAACAAAATGGCAAAGCTTTTTAAGAGTTCATCGTTTGAAGATGCTCTTTGCGCAGAGCCACTTATAGTAAGGATGTTCATTGTCATTAGTTCAAAGATGGAAAGTCCAAAGTTAGAAAGTTTGATGCTGAGTGCATTTTTTTACTTTAAACTTTTTAACTTTAAACTTTAAACTTTATTAAAATGATCTTTTCCGATAAACGAAATACCGTATTTACAGTACTTGCAGGTTTGTTTATTACAAATGCTATTGTTGCAGAATTGATTGGTGCAAAGTTGATACAAATGGGACCGTTTGTTATGAGTATTGGTATTATTCCCTGGCCCATAGTGTTTTTAACCACCGACTTAATCAATGAATATTATGGTAGAGTAGGAGTGAGGAAGCTATCCATTCTCACTGCCTCATTAATAGCCTACGCATTTGTTATTTTATATTTTGCAATTAAAGTTCCTGCTGCTATTGGCATTTCTATAGTTACTGATGAACAGTTTTTTGCAGTTTTCGGACAAAGTTTGTGGATAATAATAGGAAGCATTGTCGCTTTTTTAACATCACAATTTATAGATGTATTTATATTTTGGCTTTTGCGCGATAAAACTGGCGGTAAAATGATTTGGCTCAGAAGTACAGGTTCTACCGTTTTTTCGCAATTGGTGGACACGTTTGTGGTATTGGGAATTGCTTTTTGGTTGCCCGGCAAAATGACCACAGAAGTATTTATCAATGCGGCTTTAACAGGCTACACTTTTAAATTAATCATCGCAATTGTTTTAACCCCCTTAATTTACATTGGGCACAAAATGGTGGATAATTATTTAGGAGAAGAAACTGCTCATAAAGTGATTATTAAAACTGCCGAAGAATCGTTGCATCATAAAGTAGAGTAGTAGTTTA
>Ga0302194_10001261_pt1 | contig 16151 bp, 11 predicted proteins | sample II_Bog_N1_1_FD_200227 | JGI IMG/M metagenome (GOLD analysis project Ga0302194, IMG submission 200227) | Peat permafrost microbial communities from Stordalen Mire near Abisko, Sweden - II_Bog_N1_1 | ecosystem: Environmental > Terrestrial > Soil > Wetlands > Peat | place: Sweden: Abisko...
ACTGTCCACCTGTCTCAGAATTCGGATTTTATCCTCTGTTGTGTATCTCTTATTCTTCATCGTCTTTGGGGTTGGTTTTCCCCGAAGACTAACACACCATCTGGCTCAAATCAGCCGAGTCACGTCATCAAGACGGGCAAGGGAGAGTTTTGACGGCCCCTCTCCGACTGACGATCCGGATGCTTATCTCGTGGGCATCATGGAATGGGAGACTGCACTTTTCCGCCTCTTTGAAGAAAGGCTCGTGGCAGTGAGGCTTGAGCAGGGATTTGAAAAGGACGGGGGAGGTTACGATGTCGAATCCTTCATCTCCTTTTCCCGGTCCATCGGTAACCGCCGCTTTTCGCGCGCGGGTCATGCCTTCGAACACCATGTCAAGGCAGTCCTCGGATGTCATGGCGTCGAGTATGGCTGGCACGTCAGAACGGAGGGAAAGAGGACCCCTGACTTCATTTTTCCAAGTGCCGAAAAATACCATGATGCGGCATTCCCTGCAGAAGTGCTCAGGATGCTGGGAGTGAAGACAAGCTGCAAGGATCGGTGGAGGCAGATCATCAATGAGGCGGCCCGGGTTGGACGCAAGCACCTTCTCACCTTGGAACCCGGTATTTCAGAGGATCAGACAAACGAGATGCAGGAGGAGAATGTGGTCCTAGTTGTGCCCAGTTCCATCCATGAAACCTACACATCTAGTCAAAGAGAACGCCTCCTTTCAGTCACTGAATTTATTTCAGAAGTGAAGGCCCTCTGACCTGACCCCAGAAGTGGGACACATCAAAACTGAAGTTCCGTTGGATTTGGTTGCTTGATGTTGTGGGTGATTATTGGGTGGATTGCAACACTGGGCGTAGGGAGCCCTCCCTTGACAGCTTGGCACTTCAGGATGGATTCATCGAAAAGGCGATTCTTTGAGAAAATCACTAGGCTGGTTTCATGATTCCAAAAATCCCTTCATATTCATTACTATATTTTAATTTTTACACTGTAGATATTTCTTAACTGAATCAACTTTTGTCGCACAAGTGGCATAAGTTCATTAATAACATCGGCTGGAAAATAAGAGTTCTGTAGATATTCAATATTTTTTTCTACCATTTTAATAGCAGCTTTAAGATGGTCTAAGCCCATATCATTCATCGACTGTTTTTTGCCTTCGCCATCTTTCCACCAATCTTCGGTAACATTTACAGGGTATTCAATATAATATAGCGGATGCTGAAGTTGAGATTCAATTAATTTAAGTTCATCTTCAGATAGAGTTTTTTTCATAATTTATGCACATTTTTTACTAGCCTCAAATGTTTCAAGTTTTCTTCTGATATGGTTGGCTTGGGCCTGTGCCATTGGTGGTGGAAATGCCTCACCAATCATTGATGAGATATGACCGATTCCCAAATTTTTTGGGAATCTATATCTTCCTGAAAACCCCTGAAGAAGGAGAGACTCATAAAGCGTAAGACCACGATTATCTTCAGGATGAATGAACCTTCCCTTTGAAGGATTGTGGCTTGATCGGGTAATTGTGGGCGCAACCTCATCCCACGCAATACGCCCATAAACATCTCGAAAGCCACACGGATACTTACGATGGCACTCCAAGACCATATCGCTCGATAACTCGCTACGGTTTTTCCTGATGCTATTAATTCTCTTCTGGACGATTGGAGTGAAACTTTGCCTAATTCTATGAAGCGGGCGGCGATGAATCGAATCTGGATCCGGCAGACCAAATAAAACATCACGAACATGTCTCTTCCGATTCAACTTGGGTGGAAGTCCGATTTCTCCCAACCGGCATCCAATGAGAATCATCCGCTTGCGACGTTGCGGAACACCATAATCCTGAGCGTCCAATACTCCCTCTGAGAAGACATACCCAAGCGGTTCCAGTTTCTGTTTAAATTTTTTAAGCCTATCGTCTTGTAATAAACGTGGAACATTTTCGATTAGAAGGCACTTCGGAAGGAGTCCTGTGGTTAGGCGCAAAACTTCGAATATTAGTTCGTTTCTAGGATCATCAGCAACTGCTCCTTTTTTGGTCCTCAAAGAGGAGAAGCCCTGACAAGGAGGGCATGCAGCGAGTAGATCAAGCATTCCAATTCCCATTTGAAGCGTATCGAGAAGCTCATTCGCAGTGATGAAACGTATATCCTTTAATATAACTGCTTCTGGGTAATTCAACTTATAGGTATCCCTAGCTTCAGGGCGAATTTCGGCGCATGCTACCACATCAAAACCGGCTTTTCTAAGACCAGAACTCAAACCACCGCATCCCGAAAACAAATCCACAGCCTTTCTCATAATCTGAAATAATTATAACTCACGCCCCCTTGAGCTACGGAGCAGTAGTGGTTGATCAATTCCAACTCTTGTAGAGAAGCTCCAATAGCGTGATGACAATTTCGCCACCATTACTTCTCTCAAAACATTTATATGGTCAAACCCGTTCGGAAGATGAGTCGTAATTCTATCAATTTGGAGTGAGATAAGATTTTCTGGCTTGGAAATAAAAATATATTTCTTTTGAGAGAGTTGAAGAAAAGTTGATCCGTGGGGTGGATCACTAATTTGAGAATCGTTTGCTTCAACACCCTTAAGAAATAGTAAGTTTTTCTCTCTCGCGCAATCACATGATTGAGATATGCATACCCAAACAAACTCAGGCTCAACACCTTCTTTTTTTCTGAAAACAGAACCTCTTCGGACTGGTAATTGGTTATTTTGAGGATTACTGATCACCTCACAGAAAGCCCCAAAATTGCAGATACTCTTGATGAATTCAGAAATCGTACTTAGCCCTAACTCATTTTTTAATATAGCTTTTACTTTACTACGGATTTTTTCCTCTTTCTCCGTAGCAATTAGCGGATGAACTTTTTCTATAGCTTCAATAGCACTTGCATTAGTCGCTATTTGTCGCTTCGGATCAAGTTCGGAACTTAGCGAGGTGAATGCACTGTTCCGATCTATCCAGTTTTCTTTGGTAAGATGGCTATCTTCTGTAGTCTTAAAATCTGAAAATCCAGCTGATTCTTTCAGATCTTCAAATAAATTCTCTAAGATCGTCACGCCAACATTTTCATCATTGTGAAGAGCTTCTCCTAAAATCGCAAGATCTGTATTCATTGGCAAATTTGCAAGCCATGAATGGGTATGAGATTTTATTCTCCCTGCAATTTCAATCGCTGTCCAATGTAAATAGTCGGGATATACCTGAGATAGTTTCGTGTAAATAGTTTCATACAAATTAATTGCAGACTCATTCTGGAATGGAACTTTGGATAACAAAAGAACGTATATCCCCCCATTTTTATGATGTAGCCATTCCTCCTCTCTATTAAAATCTTGGCCAAATATGCGCGAGAACGAATCACTTAAACCCTCCTCTTTCGAAAGCACTATAATAATCCGATTGCCATGATCTTTTATAAGTTCGTTAATTATTTCTACTGCATGAGTTGGCTCTGTAGAGCCGAGTTGCCAGTCTAAAATGAGTATGTCGGCTTGTTTTGATAGTTCTTGGCATATAGTTAGTTCAGAATTCACGTCACTGTAAGGATCACCATCGTCAGCAGCTGCAACCTGTTGGAATTCCTTCAAATGACATATGATACCATTTTGAGCAAACTCATTGGCAATTCTAATGAAGAAATTCAGGTAACGAAACTGCGAGGCTTCTTCAACTGCTGCCGGTTTAATTTCGTCGTCAATCCATAAAACACTTCGCCAGTATTTTTTGGTAAGACCTCTTCTCAGTTCAATTGTGGTCATTGTCTAGTCCCTTGTTCTTGTGCAGAATGGTGAAGTTTGCTCCATCGAGTGCACCTAATTCAGGTTTTGGAGAATAATAAAGGTTGTAACCAATACCCAACAGAGCTTCCCGAGCAATATATAAACCAAGCCCTCTACCATAAGGGCGTCTTGAAAAGCCCGGTTCAAAAATTCGTTTTACATCCCGCGCGTTTACTCCGGGGCCAGAATCCGAAACCGTTAACAAGTCACCCGAGGCTGAAAGCCGAATATGAGGCGCATTTGACCCTTTTTTGCACCAATAAAGCGCATTGTGAAAAATATTATGGATAGCACCTAAAAAAATAGGCCTTTTAATTTGGTGCCATATACCTTTGCGAAAATTATCCGTAACTTCGATTAAACCTATCTCTTCAAAATTCTCTTTGAATCTCTTTTTTAGAAAATCTTCTATTTCATCACCACCTATGGAACTCTGAGTAACCGTACGCCTGCGAATGAGTGGATCGAATAATCTCATTCTGGAATCGATGATTTCGAATGAGTCCGAGAGTGTTTTAACAATATCTTGCTGCTCTTTCGGGAGCATATTTTCTAATTGTTTTATGGATGATCTAACACAATCAACCTGTTTTTCATGCTCATGGTTTGCAGCTTCCAGAATAAGCCCCAGTTGAGCCACCTCTACGAGATACGCCTGCCGCTCTTTCAGTATAGTCAATTCCTCTGCTTGTTCGGTAAGGATTATCGATCCACTTGCTTCGTCAGTCAGATGGGAAATGCTATCAACCAGTCGGTTCAGCTTTGGGATGACTTCTGATTCGAACTTTTCCTGCTGATACTGAATGGATTTTTCAAGCCTTTCTGCCAGTTCTCCGGTTGCATCTTGGGAAATTGCTTTGATGGTGATGCCATCAAGCTCAGCCTGACGAATTTCGATTAGCTCATTGATGATCTTCTCTGCATATTCTTCAAGATCATTGTGAATATGTAGTGACTTATTCAGTGCTGGGGAAAGTATTTCAAAGATTGTTTGTCTTATGTTCTCATCAGCTTTAGCAATTCGTTTTAGTATCCCCTTTTCCTGCTCCTCAACGCTCCTGTATCTTGAAGAACGCAGTTGCAATTCCTTGGCTTGCCTTGCGATCTCCTTATCTAAGTTAAGAATCGCGATATTGCGATCGGTAAGATATTGATTTCCAGATTGTAGCGCATCCCCTTCCAAAACAACCCCAACGGGTGGAGTACTAGGGGTTTTTCTCAGTTCAACTGCCATCTCCCTAAGTGCTTCAAACGCTTCTTCACATGCAGTAAGGTGCGTTCCCGGGACGGCATTTAGCTCTGATACTAAAAGCCTGCGAGAGGTCTGTACCTTTTCCTTAACCCGTTGGTTGAAGTCGCGAAGCCACGCCTTGTGAAGGCATATACTTTCGATGTAGTCTACCTTTTCCTTTGCAAGACGTGCTTTTGCTGCTGCATTTTCCTTTTCTTGCTGACGTTGCTTCTTGTCATCACGATCCGACTTTCTTCCAAAAAAGCTATCAGCGAGATCCACGAATAGATCCTCGGTCCATAGACGAAGGCCCCGCATCGGCCCGCTTACTATGAAGCCTTCTCTTCCAGCTTTCTCTTGGAGTGGTGTCTCAATTTTAGAAGGGAAAAAGATGCCGCCGAACATTCGCCTCGAAGAAAAATAGTACCGTCCTGCATTCCTTAATCGACGCTCCTCAAATCCAGCAAAATCATTCTCAACACCTCCATAAGGTTGAACTCTTACTCCATCTAGGTATATCGAAAATCCTCCCGCATGCTTAAGCCGTTTCTCAATTTCTCCGTACTGGTCTTGAGGGAGTCTGGAATAACTTTGGTCTCCTTGGAGATAACCAATTTCAACTAAAAATCTTCCTGGAGATGAGCAATTCTTGGGCAATCGAATCAGTTGATGCTCGTATGAGATTTTTTCCTGCCCGTAATTTTGGATGAATCCTCTTGCAAATCCATCTGCCGAGACCTCCACGCGAATATGATGATCACACTCCTTGAAGTCACTAGGTTCCCAGTAGCGGTAGGTTCTTTGAAGAATCTTACCTGAAATACTGGGATGAATCTTAAGGCTTCTCTTCTTTGCGTAGGAATGAAACGGATCCCAGAAAGTTGAAAAGGCGTGGTAGCTCTTTAGTTGATCTGGTGGATAATCATCCGAGGGTACGATTTCGGATCGTCCTTTTTGAAATAAGTCCTCCACCTGATCAGTCGTTTCAAAAATGCAGAAGGTTGTTCCGGTTTCCCATTTTAATGGAAGGTTCGGGAAGAACTTTGAAACATCAATGTTAAGATCGTTTTTGAGTTGCTTGCGAAGTTCCAAACTCCATCGCTTATCCTCAAGCATATCGACAATCTCTGGAGAAGTGCGCAGTTCCTGAAAAAGCGATGCTATATTGGAAAGCTTCGGTGAAGATTTTAACTGGATGTAAGGGACGGGGAGTTCTTCGAAAAGTTTTGTTGGATGTCTGAATAAATGCCAATGAACTAGGCACAAAGTACCCTGCTGTTCGTTTCCCTTACCCCAGACGGTCCAAAGCAGGGTTATCCTCCCAAGTGTTGCGATTGATAGCCGTCCAATCCCCTTTTCTCCGTAAATGGTATGTTTCAGCCAATTTCGCTGCTCATCGTCGGCAAACTTCATCCAGCCTTTGTCTGATTCCGCGACCTCAGAAGTTTCTCTACTGTGCTTTGAATCGGTAGCGAGTATTAGCCATTTTTCAAGAACATCTTCGACACGCATACCCAGCCCGTCATCACGGATAGTAAGCACTTGAGGCTTCTCCGACAGATCAACCCATACATTTCGCGCACCGGCATCGAGTGAATTTTTGAAGAGCTCCCCCATGGCAGTGGGTACATCAGCAATTTGCTGTCTGCCCAAAAGATCAATTACACGGGCCCGGCTTCTGAAAGTTGCTGATGTCATAAGGAGGTAGAATCTGTATAAAGAAGGCAGTGGGAAGTTGCGATTTTTTTCGAGCTTCTGTGCCTGCTGGGGGTCTCAGTCTGCTGCGTGTTCATTTTCACTAGATCTCCTCTCAGACCCTTTCCATCCCTCCAAGAACGAATCATATTACTGGTTTGGTTGGTTGGTCATGCCATCGTTCCATATTTCTTGGACGTCGGAGGATGGACTAGAAGATGGAGAAATTTCACTCCTCGTTGGATCCCCAGGGTGAGATTCAATGAGAGGCCTGAGGGTTGGCGGGAAAATTTCGAACCAATTCTCAGCGTCTTTCCTAGTAGCCTTTTCGTCATAATTGCTCCTGATCTTTTCAACGGATGTTCCAGCTTCTTCGGCGACCTGCGGGGCATTTCGGACCAATGCGAGCCGGTAGGAAATGAATGAGTGCCTCAGAACATTCTGCGGCCATGGATTAATGCCGAGTTTTTTGGCGATTGCTGTGACTTGGTTGAATCGATCTCCGTGAGGGATAATCAGACCTTCTTCTTCACGGCAGGATTCGAGCCAGGCGGAGCAAGCCGGCAGGTAGGGCGCTAGGCGCCGCCTCTTCTTTTTTCTCGCTATGATCCGGGGCAACTCAATGTGGTCTTCTTTGACCATTCGCCAATGCAACCTGGAAGTCTCTGATCGCCGTACTCCTGCGAAAGCTCCCAATGCGAGGACAGGGATGAGGCGTCTGGGAAGAACATCAAACAAGGCTCTGAGTTGGTCCGGCGTGAGAAGGCAAACATCATCGATTCCCTCGTCATCTTCCCAGTCCTCCCGAGACTCCTGAGCCCATAGCGCTGAGTCTACCCGGTCGATTTCAGTCTGCATGTCGGGCAGGTAACCAATACGACGAGCCCAGCGAAACATCGTACGGTTGTTAGACCAACGATTCTGTTTCGTCCTCACTTCGACAGGCATTGAGTTGATCCACTCCGTAAGTTCGCTGACGTGGAGATCGAGGATGAAGCGAGAGCCGAATCTATCGGTCAGAAGTTTTGTGTCATTGGTGAGGCTCTGAAAATGACGTTTAGATCGCCTACTCTTGCTCTCAAGAAATTCGGCACGCACTTCCTCAAGCGTGCGCCTTTGTAACGGGCGTTTGTTCGCTTTGATAAGTCGCGCCGCATCAAGGATTGAACATTCTGCCTGGCTGCAGATCTCCACCGCTTCTTCGTATTCCTGAAGGGCAAGGCCGGTTAAAATCCGATGCCGGACTTCACCTTTTGCCATGCGAGTCGCGATTTCATCAGCGAGCGTGTGTGCCTCTTCCCTGTTGGAGCGTGATGTGTTTTTACGCTTACCTCCCTCGCGCCATTCGAGACGCCATGCCACATATTCCTTCCCATCCTTAATCTGTTCTCTTCGCGTGATGAGCACAGGTGGTCCTCCTCGGGTGATTTTCACCCTGCGATTGGATTTGGTTTTGGTTTTGGGGTTTTGGGCTATCATCCAATTGTGTTGGTTTGACTCCCCTTCCCATTTCCACTTTTTGTGTCGGCGATCGACAGGCAGCCCACAAAAAGCATCTCTCCATGGTTGTACTATGGAGGCAGCACGATAAGTTCAGCGGTCAGAAGAAAGGCCGCTCGGGGCAACATCTCGGAATCAGGAGATGCTGGATCTAGGAGGAGAAAAATCTACGTTACCCTCGCAAAATGCGGGGAAAATGCGGGGAAACGGCCTTTTTAGGGCATTTAACAGAGTAAACCGGAACCGCTTCGAATCCCGTTAGGGTCGCCACTTCATTTTTCCGCAAAACTCCGCAACTTGCCGTCAAACAGCAGGTTGCAAGGATCCTCCTAGGCAAATCGCGGAAACAAGATACGGCCAACATGCAAAGAAATTTTGGGTTTTCTTAAGTTTTCCAAAATCTTAGGGAACTGAGCGAGTATTTTGCTCGGCTCCCTTGGGCATGAAATAATCATTGCGAACTCAACACGATTTCCCTGATCACCTGCAAGTTCCCCAGGACGGTCTGTCTCCCGGCTTCAAAGAGGAGATCAGCAGTTCCTCGTTTTCCCCAACGATAACGGGGTACGACAGAATTTAAAACCGTCACCTGTTTGCCCCTGAGTTTTCCACATTCGATTGCCAGAGCCAGCAGGCGATCCGTCACGATTTGATGCGCCTGACCAAATGACTGTGCGACAGGGATCGGTCTCCCCTCTGTAAACTGGGGCTGCCCATGCGTGATGACATGAACCAAAATCCGGTTAATGCGGTCGTCCTCGACAAAATGATAAAAGGGAGAGGAGTCAGAGACAGCCCCGTCCCAATAGAAATTCCCCTCAATTTCCCTGCTTTTGAAAAGCCCGGGTACGGAGCAACTCGCCACGATAAATTCCACAAGAGGTCCATTTTTGATGATCTCAGAGCACCCTTTTGTGAGATTGGTCACGGCAATTGAAAGCTCCGCAGTCGTGCATTCCTCGATCCGACGATCTCCCAAAAACCGTCTAAGATAGGAGGCCACTTTGTGTCCACTCAGCAGTCCGTTGTATCCCGGGATATTTGCCAGCATTCCAAGGCAACGAAGCACAGCCCGACATTCCAAAAAACTCCGCACCATCGATTTGCCGGAAAGAATTCCCCTGATTTCCACAGGAGAGAACCCGGCCGCATAAAGGCCGCCAACATACGATCCGGATGAGGCTGCGCCAATATGACCGGGAAATACCTGCGCCTCGTTAGTCAGTGCATCGAGGAATCCCGCATGCACATTGAACCCGAGTTCGGAGGAAGCCAAAGAGAGGGCTAGTCCATTCGTGCTTTTACCATGACAGGATTTGGGCTGAGTCATCTCTACGAAGCTTCAAATCCGATGGAAAAGTCGCGGGTGGGTGAATTGGTTAGCGGTTGACCGGATGGAGCCCCTTTGTCAGGGTTCTTCTTTTACACGAGTTATTACAATACTATGGCCGAACCAGTTGATTCCAAGGAAAAGCAAACAAAAATCATGAAAATTATTTCCTCCGAAATTCTTGAAACAGACTCTGATTTTGACGAGAACACCGATCTTTATTCCGTTGGGCTGGACTCGATGGCAACCATGCAATTGGTAATTTGCATCGAGCAGAATTTCGGCGTCAAGTTACCGGCGAATAAAATCACAAAGGAAAATTTTTCTTCCGTTGCCGCCCTGGCCCGAATCATTTGAAAACGCATCCTGGCCTTTCAGTCGCTTTCTTAGACTGAATAGTGCCGTTCGCTTCAATACCAATGGCCATCTGGTCAAAAAGACTAGCCGGATTGACCGGTGCGGATTGCTTTATCCTGGCATTGGATCGGATGATGAAACGCCGCGGGCAGCACGGTCTTGCGGGCCAGACACATCTTCTTCTGGAGAGCGTTCCAGACCTCACCGCTCTTCGTGAAGGGGCCGCGAGACTTTGTGCTGAGCATCCCTTGCTGGATGCCTATGTTCAAAGGAATCCTCTCACTCTTGAGCCCTCTTGGAGAATTGAACATCACAGAAAAAGTAATCTGCCATTGAAGCTATGGAGGGAGCACGGTTCCGCGCAGCATCCTGAACTTGATGCCTCTATTGTTGGGTCTGCTCACGAGCTTTCCGAAAAGATTCTCAACGGATTGCTTGAGGAGAAAGCAGGACTGCGAAATCTGCGGCTTGATCTGATCCTTTTGCGCAGCGGGGGAAGTCAATTACTGCTCACTTGGAATCACCTTCTGTTTGACGGAAAAGGAGCTGAATTTCTGGCAAGCGCCTTGATTTCTGCCACGATTGGTCAATCCAAATCACCCGCCAAGAACTCGCGTATCGCGGTTGCAAAACCCCTTAGTCTTTGCCAACAGATTCAAAAGACCAGACCTGTTCTTGATCGCTTCTTTAACCTTGTTAGCAATAAGTATCAGTCACTCTCCGGCCCCCGAGCAGATGCGGGATCGCTGCACTACAAGCTCCTGCAATTCACTCAGAAGGAAACAGAGAGCATTCATGAACGCGCAACAAATTTATCGGGTCTGTATACAGTCAGCTTCTACATCGCCTGTGCAGCCAGGGCACACAGAATGGCGTTTCTCTCTCGCGGCCAGGATCCCTCACATTACGTCGTCAGTATTCCTGTCCAAATCAGGAGGAAGGGAGGACAGAATGATCCCTTTCAAAATTGTGTTACGATCCTCTTCTTTTGCCTTCAAAGGGACGAATTGGAATCCCTCAATACGGCGGTAGCATCAGCTCAGAGACAATTTGAGGAAATGACCCGTTCAGAACTTGGACACGCGTTCAGCATCGTCCTGAACCTCATGCGGCGGCTCCCGGCGCGCCCTTACATGAAGTTTTTGGAGTCGCAATTTGCCGGGGAAGTCACCTCCTTCTTCCATTCCTCAACAGGCAACTTTGCCCTGATCTCGGACGAGTTGTGCGGAGCCATGGTCTTGGATGCCTACCATGTTCCCTCCGTCTCGGCTCCGCCGGGTTCAGGACTTTTTTTTAGCGAGTATTCCGGAAGGATTACCGCGACATTTTCTTGGCGCGAACGATCAGCAAGCGAAGCAGAAGTCGATCTTATCCTGAATCAACTTCGTAAGGATCTGATCCAGAACCCTTCAGAAGTCATCGGATGAAAGCAGATGTCGTGGTTGTAGGAGGTGGAAGCTCAGGTATTGCCGCAGCGATCTCCGCCGCGCGTGCCGGGGCGACAGTAGTCTTGGTTGAACGGCACGGAGTCCTGGGTGGAATGGCCTCAGTATCATTCGTCCATTCGATCTGTGGGCTTTATCGGTTGAGAGAGGGCGTTTCAGATCCCCTGCTTGTCTCCAATCCAGGATTCCCCATGGAATTCACGAAACTCCTCATCGCATCCGGAGGGGCTAGAGGGCCGGTGCGCATGGGCAGACTCGATGTGTTACTTCATCAGCCGACAGCGTTTGCCCAACTTGCAGATCGACTCGTGGAATCACTGCCTAACCTGTATGTCCTTTTCCATTCCGAAATTTCCGATGGGGTAACGGATGAGGCTGGAGAAATCACCTCGCTGAATCTTAATTGCAGCAGCTCCCGAATATTCCTCGAACCAAAGGTTGTCATCGACACTACTGGAGATGCAGAAATCGCTTTCCTGTCCGGTGCTGAGTTTGAAATTTCCCCCCTGGATAAACTACAGCGCCCGTCCTATATTTTTGCTCTCAGCGGGGTTCATCCTTCAACCATGAGTGAAAATGGCAGACTGGCACTAGCTCACACCATCAGTACTGCGGTCATGGAGGGACATATCCCTGACGGGGCTTTGGGAATTGCATTCCGTCAGGGAGTCGAAAACGGTGAAGTTTGGGGAACTATCGATCTTCGCGGCGATCATTTTGATCCCAACAATCCGCATTCCCTCTCTGTCATAGAAACCGAGGGGCGTCGACTCGCTTATCAAATCACGGGATTTCTTAAGCGTCATGCCAAGGGGTTTAAAACTGCTTTCATCACTGCGCTCCCCACCCGTGCCGGCGTCCGAGAAAGCAGAAGGGTGGTCGGTCATTACCAACTCACGGAGTCTGACATTCTTTGCGGCAACCGCTTTGATGATGAAGTCGCCTTTGCATCCTGGCCCATGGAGCTACGTGAAACCGCCAGAGGCCCAAAGTTCCGATTCCCAGATGCTAATCGTTCCTGTGGCATCCCTTTGCGTTGTTTGCGTTCACGGAATGTGGCGAACCTGTTCGTGGCGGGACGGTGTATTTCCTGTACCCATGAGGCACAGGCTTCCATTCGAGTGATAGGAACCTGTTTTGCCACTGGAGAAGCTGCTGGCAATGCCGCCGCAACGATGGCCCACTCCCGCCGCCATCCTTGAGTTGATGCCCGCAATTTCTTAGAACCTTCGGCATCACTGTGAATATAGCAGAAGAAATATTTCAGCGTGCCACCCTGAACGCCATCGCAGTGATCGAGGCGGACATCAGCCATACGTATGGTGATTTAGAAAGGCTCAGCAGAAGTGTTGCCGAAACATTAAGAGTAAAAGTCGGAGTGAATAAAAAGGCCCTGATCGGTCTGAAGGGGAAGGATGGTTTGGATTATATTGCCCTCTCACTTGGGATTCTGAGATCCGGATCCTGCTTTGTGCCGATTGCCACGGAGCTTTCCCCATCCGAGTATGAAACCCTGATTTCTACTCTTAGCCTTGATGGCGTGATCTCATTTTCCGAAGAGGGGGAGGGCCCGTTGAATTTCTCCTATTCCTCCTTCGAGAACCATCCCCACGTGAAAACCCCCGGTTGGCGGGAAGAATTGGGAAAACTCAATCCGGCCTTAATACGATTTAGTTCAGGCACGACAGGCGCATCCAAGGGAATTCTTCTATCGCATGAAACTCTGCGCCAAAGGGTGGAAGCCGCGAATACAGGACTTCAAATTGGCCAACAGGACAGAGTGCTCTGGGTACTATCCATGTCGCATCACTTTGCCGTTTCCATCATTCTCTACCTCTGGAACGGTGCCGCTATCATCATCCCCTCCTCCCATCTTGCGGAAGATTTTCTTTCTGCTGCAAACAAGCACGGGGTCTCAGTTCTTTACGCATCGCCTTTCCACTTTGTGCTTCTTGCTGCTGCACCAGATCTCCCCAAGTGGCCTTCCTTGAGAATGGCTGTCTCCACTACGGCAGCACTCCCACAGGAGGCCGCGGAGGACTTCGCCGCGGCTTTTGGGGTATATCCGGCGCAGGCACTCGGCGTCATGGAGGTGGGCCTCCCGTTTTTAAATCATCCCGATCCGAAAACACATTCCTCATCCATAGGGCGAGCGCAGGCTGGGTTTGAAGTAGAATTGCGTGACAACGAAGGTACGAAGGTCGATGCAGGATCGCTGGGCGAGCTCTTCATCAGGGGACCTGGCATGTTCGATGCCTACATGGCTCCGTGGAAACCAAGCGCCGATATTTTCTCGGCAGGGGGATGGTTTTCAACCGGAGACATCGCCATCGCCGATGACGAAGGCTACTATTATTTACAGGGCAGGACTCATACCGTCATCAATGTGGGGGGAATGAAATTCTTTCCCGAAGAGGTTGAAAAATTGCTCTGCTCTCAACCAGGCATTACGGATGCCCGCGTCATGGGTCGGGATCATCCCACCTATGGATGCGTTCCCGTTGCCGAGGTCATATGCTCTGGAGACCCAAAGGTTTCCCCATTACAACTCTCCATGCTCTGTCGGAAAAATCTGGCCCGATATAAGATTCCAGTTGAGATTCAATTCGTGGAAAGCATCCCGAAAACAGTGAGCGGAAAAATCATCCGCAGATGAAAATCGTGATCCTGGGAGGAGGCCCCTCAGGAAGTGTTGCCGGAGCTCTCCTGGCGCAAAAAGGGGAAGATGTCGTTATTTTCGACGAGGATAACAGACCGGAAACCATCGCCGGAGAGTCCCTTGTTCCTGGTGTGATTCCCATTCTCCGCCGTCTCGGGATTGAGAATCTGGTTTCAAATATCGGGATTCATAAACCGGGGGTCACCTTCTGCACCAGAGGCATCAATGAATTCGCATTTAGCTTCACTTCCCTTTCCGGAAACTATCCTAGGTACGCCTACAATGTCCCCCGCCCGGCCTTTGACAGGATACTTCAAGACGCCGCAATTGCCTCCGGTGCCAGAAAGATCGTTGCCAAGGCGGAAGTCATCGCCCAAGGGGATTTCCTCCAACTAAACCCAGCAACACTCGAGATGATTAGTCCTTGGAAGGGAGGGAAACCGGATCTGGTCATTGACGCAACAGGGAGGCGACGGCTCAGCGCCAAACTTTTTGGCATTAGGGCGGAGCTTGGTCCTCGTAGGGATGTCGCCCATTTTGCCCATTTTGAAGGATTTGATGAGGCTGTCCCTTCCGGTCAAGTTCGCATCAACCATCTTGCCCATGGATGGGCTTGGCGGATCCCGTTACGCGGGAAGATGTCTTTTGGAATCGTTATGGATCATGAAGCAATCTCCCGTCTGGGAGAGAATCCGGCAGAAAGACTCGAAGGGGCCATCCAGAGTGACCCACAACTGAGCAGGGAAACCTCGCAGATTCGCAGGGTTTCTGAGGTGGAAACCTATGGAAACTACCAACTCATCTCTACGCGCGGACATGGAGAGAACTGGGTGGCAGTTGGAGATGCGTTTGGGTTCGTGGATCCCATGCTCTCACCGGGCATGATGATTGCAATGCAGTCAGCCTCTATGCTAGACGAGGAATTGACCTCCCTAAAACCTAGGGAGGCACTTCAAAGATATTCCAAGAGAATGTCCCATGAGCTTCGAGCCTGGATGGAGTTAATAGAATTTTTCTATAATGGACGCATCTTTGAATTGCGCGACTGCGGTCGAGAATGTTTGAAGCGATTCCCTTTTCTGCCACTCGAATTCGTGGAAGGATTCATGAGCAGAAACATGGCCGGGATGGCATCGGGTTTTACTACGGGATCACCATTCAGTCGCGGGGTACTTCGTCATGCAGATCGGTTTGTGTTGGGTAAAAGCGCGGGCATTTCGCCTCACGCCATTATCTGAGCATAATAATTCTCATCAGGTTGATTGTCGTCGAACGATATCATCATGAATATCCTCCAAACAACGCCCTCGGGTATCCACGCCACAGTTCAACAACATCATCGCCGAAATCACCAACGGAATTGCAATAAAGGCTGCCGACGCCCCCATGTTGTTAAACAACCCCAAGACACCCCCAAGCGCACCAAGAATACCCCCAAACTTGGAGCTTGCAGCAATGATTCCTGATCCGGTGCCACGCAGGTGGATGGGATAGATTTCCGCGGAATACGGAATCAGCATTGCGATGACACCGCTAGCGCTGATGAGTAAAGAAGCTGTGGCCACGACAATGGCCGGGGTCGAACGAATATGAGTCACGCTCATCACGAAAAATAACAGAATCGAAAGTGCCGTAAGTCCGATAAAGAGTACAAGTGCCTTGATGCTGCTCCAGCGGTGGTAGAGCCAGATTACTAGAGCAATCCCCGGCAAAGCGATGACAGCTGAACGCGCCAACAGGCCACTCGCAGCACCCCCATTCATTCCCATATCGCGGAGGTTGCTAGGCAGCCATAGCAAAAAACCGAAATTAACCAGCCCCCACGCGATTCCTGCCATGCAGAGCCCACAGGTGAGCGGCGCATAGGTGCCAAGAGCAAACTGTTTCAGCTTCCCTGATTGGGTAGCAAGTTCTTTAGGGAACCCTGCTTTCATTGCAGTTATATCTTCTATGATAACAGCGGAATATTTGGCCATCACCGCACGGGCCTGAGCATTCAATCCCATGTTCACCAAAAATCGCGGAGATTCCGGGATAAATCGATTCAAGAGTATAATTATTGCTCCGGTTGGCAACCCGAGTAACCAGAGAATTCTCCAGCTAAACAATGGTTCAAGAAGTGTAGCCGATCCAGCGGCAAGG
>Ga0302194_10001282_pt1 | contig 16069 bp, 11 predicted proteins | sample II_Bog_N1_1_FD_200227 | JGI IMG/M metagenome (GOLD analysis project Ga0302194, IMG submission 200227) | Peat permafrost microbial communities from Stordalen Mire near Abisko, Sweden - II_Bog_N1_1 | ecosystem: Environmental > Terrestrial > Soil > Wetlands > Peat | place: Sweden: Abisko...
CTACCTAAAAAACACAAGCTACGAAGTACTATCCTGAATAACGAAAGGGGAAAAAAGAAACTATGAAAACACTTTTACTTGCCACCACTTGCCTCGGTAGCTATTGTACATAACTTACTTATATGTGTTACAAAACTACATAAAACCTACCAAAAAGTGTTGGCTTTGTGCAACTGATGTTACATATTATATTTTATACAAATCTAATTTTTTACATTACAAATCATCAAAAGGTGAAATTATTTTTTGTATGCTTTTGTTACTCACATGGGTGTATATCCCCGTAGGCCCAAGTTTAATTTACCCTGTAGAATGCGCTTTTGCATTGTAATTCAAGCTTATCCCCTTGTGCTAATATCTTAATACTAAGATAAGATACTGTTAATCTGGAATCTGACTTTGATTCTATTCCTTTACGCTTCATTAACTTAAGAGTATGCTACGTAAAGTAAAGTATAAATTGTTTTTTTCGTTTTTGTTTTTTTCCTCATTTTCTATTATTACTGTAGTTGTAAGCATTTGGTATTACCATCAAAGAGATACCATCTCAAAAATAAAACAACAACTGAATGAAATTTATATTCTTTCTTTAAAGGATTTTAAAACACAACAGGAATTTCTTACCTATGAAACCATAAATCCTGAATTTTTTAAAACTGGAGAAAGTAAAATAGTAGATCAACATGACACCATTTCTAAACAAATATTAAAAAGTCTGATTCAACTGGAGGAGCTTAATGTAGATACCCATTCCGAACTTTCCGGCTTTATTCAAAAACTGAGTCAGAACATAGATAACTATAAAATTACTTTTAATAAAATTGTTATTCAGATTTTAAAAAGAGGATTTAAAGATTACGGAATAGAAGGAGAAATGAGGGTTTATGCCCATGCTCTTATGGAAATTAAAGAAATAGATCAGGTTAAAATACTGATGTTAAGAAGACACGAAAAGGATTTTATAATTAGAAAAGAAAATGAATATATTTCTAAATTCAAATCTGTAGTAGAGGAAGTAAAAAACGAGTTAAGTAAAAACAGGAAAATTTCGAAATCCCGACGAGAAGAAATCTTCTCTATTCTTAATAACTATGAGAATACTTTTTTGAAATTAACTGCTACTGAAAAAACATTAGGCTTAAAAGAGCAGTCGGGGTTAATGCTTCAGCTTTCTCAAAATATTGACCGAATTGAAGAGTCTATAGATTTACAAAAAAAACAGGTTTCAAATAGAGAAAGCGTAATCTTTAAAAAATTATTGATAACGGCAGTGGCTGTGCTTATCGGGATGCTTTTTTTGGTATTCTTACTGAGTTATTTTGCCGCATCTTCACTTACCAAACCTATCATTAATCTTACCAATTATATTGAGGAGTATGTAAACAGCAATTTCACTTATCATCCTACAATAAAACAAAAAACATCTGTTAATGAAATAGGGGTATTGGTGAATAATTTTTTGAAAATGGCAAATGAAATAAACACATACATCAATCATTTTAAAGAAAAAGTGGAGGAACGAACGGCTGAAATAAACAATCAGAATATAGAGATTAATAAACAAAAGTTGCAGATTACCAAGCAAAGGGACGAGCTGACAGCAAAAACGGAAACATTAGAAATACAACAGGAACTTATACAAGAGCGGAATAAGAACATTATGGATAGTATTCATTATGCCGAACGCATTCAACGAGCAATGCTGCCTCCAGCAGAAGAGATAATGAAAATATTGCCGAACAGTTTTATTTACTATCAACCAAAAGATATTGTAAGTGGTGATTTTTATTGGATCAATGAAGTGTCTATCCAAGAATTTGATTTTAGCAGAAAACCAACTATAAAAGAAGAATCTACTTATAAAGAATATAAAAAAGTTTTATTTGCTGCTGCTGACTGCACCGGACATGGTGTACCCGGTGCATTTATGAGCATTATTGGTTTTAACAGTTTGAATAAAATAGTTCAGGAACAAAAAATTTATCAGCCTGATATTATTTTAAATGAACTTGATAAAGAAATTAAACGCATGTTGCGACAAAACAATCATGATACAATTAAAGACGGAATGGACATTGCATTATGCTGCATTGACTGGGAAACTAATATTCTATTGTTTTCCGGTGCAAATAATCCATTATATTTGATTAGAGATTATAAGTTATTTGAAATTAAGGGCGATAAAAACTCCATCGGAATGTATAAAGATGTAGGAGAAAGTTCATCCTTTTTCAAATGCCACGAAATACATTTATATAAAGGAGATACAATATACATATTTTCAGATGGCTATGTTGACCAATTTGGTGGTGTCAATCACAGAAAGTTTTTAAAAAAACAGTTTAAGGAGTTGCTCGTTTCCATTCAATACCAAAATATGGAAGACCAACGGGAAACGCTTAACGAAAAAATGAAAAGTTGGAAAGGAGACGAATATCAAGTAGATGATATTTTAATTTTTGGCGTACGAATATGAACAAATTTAAAAACAATTAATAAAAAAGCAATATGGCTAACAGAAGACAATTAAAAAAACAAATCAATGGATTATTAGGTGATGTTATTGAAGAACATTACAACGTATTACTTAACAATAAAGGCGAGAATGAGGATAAAATAGAAGCCCTGGTTGATGAATGTGCCGACCTGGCTGATGAGTTAATAGCTAAAGTAAACGCTGCCAAAAAACTAAAATCGAGAGCAGAAGTAAAAAAACAGTTTTCGGAAATAAAAGAAAAACTGGGTGATAACTTATCAGGATTTATTGAAAAGCTGGATAGCATTAATTGATCTTAGAATACTACCAAAACAAAAGCGATGAAGATTTTCTTCATCGCTTTTGTTTTAAACCCTAAATGCAAAATTTTATTGCGCTGCAAATTTTTTCTCATTACGTTTACGCTCGTTCTCATCCAAATAAATTTTGCGCAAGCGTAGTGATTTTGGTGTTATTTCAACGTATTCTCCACCTTGTATATATTCCATCGCTTCTTCCAATGAAAAGTTAATCTTAGGAATAATGCGCATTTTATCATCTGTACCCGAAGCACGCATATTGGTTAGTTTTTTCTCCTTGGTGATATTTACAACAATATCATCCTGACGATTGTTCTCACCAATTATTTGTCCTGCGTAAATAGGATCTCCGGCTTCTACAAAAAAGCTTCCGCGATCCTGAAGTTTATCAATTGAATAAGCAATTGACGTTCCTTGCTCACCCGAAATTAATACACCATTACCACGTGTAGGAATTGGTCCTCTCCATGGCTCAAATGCTTTAAAACGATGTGCCATGATAGCTTCACCGGCAGTTGCAGTTAAAATATTATTTCTTAAACCAATGATACCTCGTGAAGGAATTTCAAATTCCAAATGTTGTAAGTCGCCTTTAGGTTCCATGATTTTTAGATCGCCCTTACGTTGACTTACGTATTCAATTACCTTACCTGCTACCGGTTCAGGAACATCTACCGTTAAATATTCTATTGGTTCACATTTTACTCCGTCAATTTCTTTAATGATAACTTGTGGCTGACCAACTTGTAATTCGTACCCTTCACGACGCATGGTTTCAATTAAAACTGATAAGTGAAGGATTCCTCTGCCGTATACTAAATAAGAGTCCGCAGAGTCTGTTTCTTCTACTCTTAAAGCAAGGTTTTTCTCAAGCTCTTTGAACAAACGATCACGCAAGTGACGAGATGTTACAAATTTTCCTTCTTTACCAAAAAACGGAGAGTTGTTAATAGTGAACAACATGTTCATTGTAGGCTCGTCAATTGCAATTGGAGTAAGTCCTTCAGGATTTTCAGCATCTGCAATGGTATCACCAATTTCAAAACCTTCAATACCGGTTATAGCAACAATTTCTCCTGAACCAACTTCGGTAGCTTTTAGTTTGCCTAAACCTTCAAACGTAAATAATTCTTTAATACGAGATTTAACAACCGTACCATCACGTTTTACCAATGATACAGGCATGTTTTCTTTGATAGTTCCTCTTGAAACTCTGCCTACAGCAATACGTCCCACGAAAGAAGAATAATCTAACGAAGTAATTTGCATTTGCAATGTTCCTTCGCTAACCGGCATTTGCGGAAAAAAATCAATTACCTGATCTAATAAATAAGTAACATCTGTTGTTGGATTTTTCCAGTCCGGACCCATCCATCCTTGTTTAGATGAACCATAAACCGTTCTGAAATCCAATTGTTTTTCAGTAGCTTCCAAATTAAAAAACAAATCGAATACCTGATCGTGCACTTCATCAGGTCGGCAGTTTGGTTTATCCACTTTGTTAATTACCAACAAAACTGTCTTCCCCTGAGCAAGTGCTTTTTGAGTAACAAAACGAGTTTGAGGCATTGGTCCTTCAAAAGCATCTACCAATAATACAACACCATCAGCCATGTTCAATACACGTTCAACTTCGCCTCCAAAGTCACTGTGGCCCGGAGTATCAATGATGTTAATTTTTGTTCCTTTGTAACGTACAGAAACGTTTTTAGCAAGAATGGTGATACCGCGTTCCCGCTCCAAATCGTTGTTATCTAAAATCAGCTCTCCTGATTGTTCGTTTTCGCGGAACAATTTTCCTGTATGTAATATTTTGTCAACCAATGTTGTTTTGCCGTGATCGACGTGGGCAATGATGGCGATGTTTCTGATTTGATTTTGCATTTGTAATTGTTGTGTAAATTCTCTTTGTTGTTATTTAATTAAAATTATGATACTTCTGTTGTTTTATTTTCTGCAGCAAAAAAGCGCTTTTGAAATAATATAATCAATGCCACACCGCTAGTGATAGATGCGTCTGCAAAGTTAAATACCGGGCGAAAAAAAATAAATTCTTCTGTTCCCCATATAGGAAACCAAGCCGGAAAATGCCCTTCGATAACAGGAAAGTAAAACATATCTACCACCTTGCCATGTAAAAAGCCCGAGTATCCGCCTTCTACTGGCATAAAGCGAGCGATTTCATAATTGCTGTCGCTGAAGATAACACCGTAAAACACACTATCAATAATATTTCCAACAGCTCCGGCAAATATTAATGCAATACTTACAATGTACGTTTTGTCTTCATTTTCTTTAACCAGTTTTGCTAAGTACCAGCCAATACCGGCAACAAACACAATTCTGAATACACTCAAAAAAAGTTTTCCAAGATTACCACCAAACTCAATTCCGTAAGCCATACCATTATTTTCTGTAAAGTGCAAAATGAACCAATGTCCTAACACATGCACCTCTTCACCCAAAAAATAATGTGTTTTAATATAAATTTTAATCACCTGATCGATGAATAAAATTGAAAATATTAAAGCAAAAACTTTTTTCACCGGAATTTAAATTTTAATTAGGGGCTGCAAAAGTAGTGATATTAAACCAAATCTGTATTGCTAAATTAAAGAAAGTGCTTAAAAAGAAAAGCTGCCCTTTTTAAGGGGGCAGCTTTTAACTAAATAATGAATACAAATTAATTATTTTGTCCTAATTTCGCTTCAATCGCCAAAGTAGCGTGTGGTACACTTTTCAAGCGTTCTTTAGAAATTAATTTACCGGTAATGCGGCATATTCCATATGTTTTATTTTCAATGCGTATCAAAGCATTTTGTAAGTTTTGAATAAATTTTTCCTGACGATTAGCCAAGTGAGATGTTTCCTCCTTTGATAACACATCTGAACCATCTTCTAATAATTTAAAGGTTGGTGAGGTATCATCAGTACCATGATCGTCTTTATGAGAAAGCGTGTTTCTCAATAACTCCAAGTCTTTGGTAGCTTCATCCAACTTTTTTAAAATAAGTTCTTTAAACTCTTTTAATTCCTGATCAGAATAACGCGTTCTGCTATCGGTATTAATATGCGGTGTAGGTATTGGTCCCAAAGGTTTAGCAACAGTTGGAGTTTTATACTCCACAACCATTGGTTCGTCCTTATAGGCTTGTTGTTTATCATCATCATCCCAAGATGTTTCCTCTTGCTGTTTCTTTTTAGTAACTGCTGATGTCGGTTTTGATGGTGCTGAAATAGGTTTTGCCGAAACTACCTTTTTTGCCACTACCTCTTTTTTAGCAGGTATACTGCTTTTTTTCTTCACTTCAGGCTTTTTCACCTCTACTTTTTTTGCCAGAGGTTTAGCAACATCTTTTTTAGCTACTACTTTTTTTACTGGTTTAGCTGCACTCTTTTTCACGGGCTTAACAGGTTTTGCAGGTTTTTTAGCTATTGCCTTTTTTATTGGTTTTGAAACTTTTTTAGGAGCTGTTTTCTTAACAGGTTTAGCTGCCTTTTTAGGTGTTGCCTTTTTCTTAGTAGGAGCAACCTTCTTTACGGGCTTTTTAGGAGCTGCTTTTTTCACGGGCTTAGGAGCTGCCTTTTTCTTAGGAGCCGATTTTTTTGCTACCACTTTTTTTGCAGGTTTAACGACCTTTTTAGCCGGTTTGCCTTTGGGGGCTTTTTTAGCCATGTTAATTAGTATTAGTTAATTTAGTAATAGTAATTAATGTCTTAATTTCTTCATCTAACTCAATCTCGACCGCGACAGACGCTCCAAAATCGTCGACTAGCGTTATTGACGAAGCAAGAATTTCCGCGCAAATATAGTCCAAATTATTCTTAATTGCCGAATTAATTGATAAATTATTCTTTATCAGTACATTGATCTTGTCGGTAACTTCCAATAAGCCGTCTTTCCGCAGGTTTTGAATGCGGTTAATTAATTCTCTGGCTAAACCTTCTTCCTTTAATGCAGGCGTTATGGTAACATCCAATGCAACTGTCAATTGCCCTGAATTTATCACTTTCCAACCGGGGATATCTATTGGAATAATTTCTACATCCTCGGTTTCCAAAACAATTATCTCTCCTTCCACTTTAATTTCGAATTTACCATCGCGTTCAATTCCTGAAATGATGGTTTGAGCATTTTCATTGGCAAAAGCTTGTACCGCTTTCATGTTCTTGCCACATTTCTTTCCTAGTGTTTTAAAATTCAATTTTAAATTTTTGGTAATGGATGTGGTTGATTCGTCAACAAACTCAATGCTTTTTACGTTCACTTCCGACAAGATCAAATCTTGAACGGCTTCTATTTTTTCTTTTTGAGAATTGTCCAGCACAGGAATTTGTATTCTGCTCAATGGCTGACGAACCCTGATGTTTTCCTTTTTACGGATGGACAAAATCATGGAAGAAATTTTCTGAGCCAGACTCATTCGTTCTTCTAACTTTTTATCAATTAATGAAATATCTGCAACCGGAAACAGGCTTAAATGAATAGATTCAGCCGAATCGCGTTTGGTGATGCTGTTTAAGTCAGTAAACAACCTGTCCATAAAAAACGGAGCGATTGGCGCTGAAAGTTGTGCCACCACTTCCATACAACGGTATAGCGTTTGATAGGCAGCGATTTTATCCTGAGAGTAATCCCCTTTCCAGAAACGGCGACGACACAAACGAACGTACCAGTTACTCAAGTGTTCGTCCACAAACTCTTCAATGTAGCGGCCTGCACGGTGTGGTTCATAATCGTTATAAGCTTCATCCACTTTTTGAATCAAGGTGTTCAGCTCCGATAAAATCCAGCGGTCAATTTCAGGACGTTCACTTACAGGAACTTCTTTCTCTGAATAGCTGAATCCATCAACGTTTGCATACAATGCAAAAAATGAATAGGTGTTATGCAGCGTTCCAAAAAATTTACGTTGAACTTCCGCAACACCTTCCAAATCAAATTTTAAATTGTCCCATGGAGCGGCGTTGGTAATCATGTACCAGCGTGTTGCATCAGGTCCGTATTTTTCAATCGTGCTGAACGGGTCAACGGCATTGCCCAACCGCTTGCTCATTTTTTGCCCGTTTTTATCCAGCACCAATCCGTTGCTCACCACATTTTTAAAAGCAACACCGGGATATTTTTTGTCATCGGCTTCTATTCCATGCTCACTTAATTCCGCTTGAACTTCCTCTTTCAACATAGAACTAATAGCATGTAAAGTAAAGAACCAACCACGTGTTTGATCCACACCTTCCGCGATAAAATCAGCCGGGTAGTTCTGTGAAAATTCTTTAATATTTTCAAAAGGAAAATGCATTTGTGCAAATGGCATAGCTCCAGAGTCAAACCAAACGTCAATTAAGTCGGGTTCGCGGAACATTTTGTTGCCCTTAGAAGAAACCAAAATAATTTCGTCCGCATAAGGTTTATGTAAATCAAACGTATTATAGTTCTCTTTACTCATATCGCCTACTTTATAATTAGCAAGTGGATTAGTTTTCATAAATCCGGCAGCAACTGACTTTTCAATTTCATTATAAAGTTGTTCTACTGAGGCAATGCAAATTTCTACTGAGGCATCATCCTCCCCTCCCTTTGGGAGGGTTTGGGGGTGGGCTTCTCTCCATATAGGAATTGGAATACCCCAAAAGCGGGAACGTGATAAATTCCAGTCGTTCAGGTTTTCCAGCCAATTGCCAAAACGCCCTGTACCGGTCGATTCCGGCTTCCAATTAATGGTTTTGTTCAACGCAATCATTTGCTCTTTGTAAGCAGTAGTTTTTATAAACCAACTATCTAGTGGATAATACAAAACAGGTTTGTCAGTTCTCCAACAGTGCGGGTAGCTGTGTTCGTAGGTTTCTTTTTTAAAGAGTTTGCCTTCTTCCTGTAATTTTAAAACAATGCGTTCATCAACACTCAAGTATGCTTTTAAGTCTTTTATTTTGCCTTTACTCTCAAGTATTTGTTTTTGTTTTTTTAGTTCTTCCTGCTTTTCTTCATCCGTTAAATAGGCTTCTTTCACATATTCTTCTCCGTACAAAAAAACACCGTCTTTTACTTCCGGTAAAAACTTTCCACGTTTATCAACCAATGTTAATGAGCCAATGCCGTTTTGTTTGGCCACTCTAAAATCGTCTGCACCAAAACTTGGTGCAATGTGTACGATACCTGTACCGTCGGATGTTGTAACAAAATCGCCGGTGATAAGGCGGAAGGCATTTGAAAGCCTCACCCCCTGCCCCTCTCCAAAGGAGAGGGGTGTACCCTCCGCAGTTGGCTCAATGCCAAAATTTAATAATTGTTCGTAGTGGATGCCTTCTAAATCAGAGCCGTTGAAAGATTGGATAATCTTTCCAGCTAAAAGGTTTGAAAAGTTACGATCTGTCTTACTCCAATTTATAATAAAATCAGCTCTTTCAGACAACTGTAAATTATCATAATATTCAAAGATGTCTACTGGAATAATGTTGCGATTTTTATCAGAAAATGTAGTTCCTTCGATAAAATATTTTGAAAATAATTCTTTAGCAAGAAGAACATTTATTGGTTCAAGAGAGAATCTATTAAATGTTCTTACTAAAACGTACTCAATATTTTTCCCTACAGCCAGCGCAGTATTCGAAGGCAATGTCCAGGGAGTCGTTGTCCATGCTAAAAAATAAATATTATTTAAATCATCTTTCGAAGGAAGAATTTTTTCCAGAGCAGCCATTGCTCCCTCTCCTTTGGAGAGGGTTGGGGAGAGGCGGAACATCACCGTCGCCGTTCTATCCTTTACATCTCTGTAACATCCGGGTTGATTTAATTCATGTGTGGAAAGTCCGGTACCTGCTGCCGGAGAATAGGGCTGTATGGTAAATCCTTTGTAAATAGAGCCTTTGGCATATAAATTATTGAGCAACCACCACACCGATTCAATGTAACGGTTATCATAGGTAATGTATGGATTTTTCATATCCACCCAATACCCCATTTTGCCTGTTAAGTCTTCCCACACATCGGTATATTTCATTACCTCTTTGCGGCAGGCTTTGTTATAATCTTCAACAGAAATGTATTTGGGGCTGTTTTTGTTTCCTATGTCTTCTTTGGTAATTCCTAATGTTTTTTCAACGCCAAGTTCTATGGGCAATCCGTGCGTATCCCAGCCCGCTTTACGTTTTACCTGAAAACCTTTTTGAGTTTTAAATCTGCAAAAAATATCTTTAATGGAACGTGCCATTACGTGGTGAATGCCCGGCAAACCATTGGCGCTAGGTGGTCCTTCGTAAAACACAAAAGGAGTTTTACCTTCGCGTGAAGTGATTGATTTGTCAAATATTTTATTTTCTTCCCAAAACTTTTGTACGTCCTTAGCGGTTTGAGAAAGATCTAATCCTTTGTATTCGGTATATTTCATTTGTGTTTTGATTGGTATGCTTTATCCCTTTTTTGAAGGATTGCAAATTTAGTGTTTTAAATTAAAATATGTTTTTTAATTGGTTATACATTCGTTTTTCTTAAAATTATATCATCCATCTATTCACGAAGTTTAAAGACATCTGTAATACAAGAACAGGTTAGTAATGTATTTTAGAAATTTGTTACCTTCGTTTCCCTATAAATAATTATACAATGAGTAGTTTAACAAATCTTAGTGCTATTTCGCCTATTGACGGGCGTTACCGAAACGCGACCGAAAAACTTGCAACTTATTTTTCGGAAGCGGCACTGATAAAATACCGTGTGTTAGTGGAAGTGGAATATTTTATTGCTTTATGCGAATTGCCTTTACCACAGCTTAAAGGGTTTGATAAAACATTGTATAGCCAGTTGCGAAACATTTATAAAAACTTTAATGAGGCAGATGCAGAACAAATAAAAACCATTGAAAAGACTACCAATCACGATGTGAAGGCTGTTGAATATTTTATTAAAGCAAAACTGGAAGCCATCACTATTTTTTCGCAAACAGAGTTTATTCATTTTGGATTAACTTCTCAGGATATTAATAATACGGCTATTCCGCGCTCATTGAAGGATGCAATGAATGAATGTATATTGCCTATGCTGGAAGATGTTATCACAAAACTTAGGGCACTGAGCAACGAATGGAGTACTGTATCCATGCTGGCGCGCACGCACGGGCAACCGGCATCACCAACACGTTTGGGGAAAGAAATTGAGGTGTTTGCCGTACGTTTACACAATCAAATTGCACAATTAAAAGCTGTTCCGTACAGCGCTAAATTTGGCGGTGCAACCGGTAATTTAAATGCTCACAAAGTAGCATATCCTGCAATTGACTGGTTGAGTTTTTCCAACGATTTTGTAAACAAAAATTTAGGCTTAAGCCGTTCTTATCCTACCACTCAAATAGAACACTACGATAATTTAGCCGCATTATTCGATGCGCTTAAACGTATTAACACCATTATTATTGACTTAAATCGAGATGTGTGGACATATATCTCCATGAACTATTTTAAACAAAAAATAAAAGCCGGAGAGATCGGTTCATCTGCAATGCCTCATAAGGTAAACCCCATTGATTTTGAAAATTCAGAAGGAAATTTAGGTCTTGCAAACGCGATATTAGAGCATCTTTCGGCTAAGTTGCCCATTTCACGTTTGCAGCGCGATTTAACAGATTCTACGGTATTGCGTAATATCGGCGTGCCTTTGGCGCACAGCGTAATTGCTTACAAAGCATTATTAAAAGGACTGGACAAGTTAATACTTAACAAAGAAGCAATAGATAAAGATTTGGAAGACAACTGGGCAGTTGTGGCGGAAGCCATACAAACTGTACTTCGCAGAGAAGGTTATCCTAAACCGTATGAAGCATTAAAAGAGCTGACACGCACCAATACACATATTACCAAAGAAAGCATTTCTGCTTTTATTGATACACTTACAGTAAGTGATGTTATTAAAAAAGAATTGAAGGATATTACCCCAGGCAATTACACCGGCATTTAATGCTATCATAATTTTTAATTAAAAATGAAGGTTAGCGGTTTTACATTTGTAAGAAATGCCATAAAGTACGATTATCCTATTGTTGAAGCCATTACTTCTATTTTACCGATATGTGATGAGATAATTGTTGCAGTTGGTAATTCAGATGATGATACACTTGCTCTTATTCAATCAATTTCCTCCGAAAAAATTAAAATTATTGAAACTGTTTGGGACGATAGTTTGCGCGAAGGAGGTAAAGTACTTGCAATAGAAACCGATAAAGCATTTGCCGCCATTGCAAAGGACAGCGATTGGGCATTTTACATTCAAGGCGATGAGGTGATACATGAAAAATACCTACCCATAATAAAGGCTGCCATGCAGCAATACAAGGACGATAAACGTGTAGAGGGTTTGTTGTTCAATTACAATCATTTTTATGGTTCGTACGATTATGTTGCCGATTCTCGCCAATGGTACAGAAAAGAAATACGTGTGATACGCAACGACAAAAACATTGCTTCTTATAAAGACGCTCAGGGATTCAGAAAAAACAATAAAAAATTAAATGTTATACCTATTGATGCAATGGTGTATCATTATGGATGGGTGAAACCTCCTGCTGCTCAACAAGCCAAGCAACAAACCTTTCATAAGCTTTGGCACAGTGATGACTGGATGAAACAAAATATTCCTGTGCAAAATGAGTTTGATTACTCCGGTATTGATTCGCTTGCGTTGTTTGACGGAACACATCCCAATGTAATGCAAGCACGCATCAATAGTATAAATTGGAAATTTTCATTCGATCCAACTAAAAAAAATTTATCTTTCAAACAAAAGGTGTTGCAATTTGTTGAATCTATTTTGGGATGGAGAATAGGAGAATATAAAAACTACAACGTGATATAAAATTACGCTTACCCTCGCATCATAGATGTAACTGCAATTATTATATTCGATCTCTGAAACAATAAGCAATACTAAAAATCAATTCATTTGGTGATGAAAAAGTTGCTGCATTGGAATTGAAGTATGATTTGTTAGTTAGCCCTTGATAAGTCACTCCGATATTTATTCTTTTTAATTCGATATTACCACCTACGCGATAACCAACGCCTGAAGACTCCATCTTAATTACATTATCGTATGAATAGTTGGAACTGTAGATGAAATTATAAACCGGACCGGCTTCGAGGCGAAGGTATCTCAATATTTTTACTCCAAAAAGAATAGGAACTACTGTTTTTCCGTAATTAAAATCAGAGCTTTTAAAATTATTACCGCTGTTATCATAAAAACCTATTGTTCCTGTATGATAGCTGGCCAATATCATTGGTTTTATAAAAAACATTTCAAAACTTATCCTTTCAAATATCCCTCCTTCAACTCCCATAATGTTGTTTCCTTTAATGGTATTTGCAAGAGTACTGTTTAAATCAGAAAAATTTACTGAAGTTGTGGATGCACCAACAGTTAAGCCTGTAGTGAATGATTGCGCATGTTGTTCTGTAGAACAAAGTAAAAGAATCATTAATGTGCTGATAGCTATTTTTGCTTTCATGTTTTTTAAATGTTGTGTAGGTTATTTTAAACAACAAACACTATTCATCGACTTTTATTATCAATACTAATTTTTGTTTTGTTAATCCCAACCACTTGCAAGTACATCACACAAGTGCATCATTTTTATTGTTTTAATTTGTTTTTTGGCATAGCCATCCAAGTGCATCAGGCACGAAACATCAGTAGATATTAAATATTCAGCGCCTGTTTCTAAAGCATTATCTATTTTTTTTTCTCCCATCCCCACAGCAATAGGTTCAAACTTTGCCGAAAAACTTCCTCCAAAACCACAACATACTTCAGTGTCTTTCATTTCTCTCAATTCTAAACCTCTCACTTTACTCAGTAAAACTCTGGGTTCGTTTTTAATACCGTACTCACGCAGTGCAGCGCATGAATCGTGATATGTAGCAATACCATTTAGCTTTGCACCAAGGTCGGATATTTTCAAAACATTCACCAAAAAGTCGGAAAATTCATAAATGTTTTTGCGTATCTGTTTGTACTCATTGTGCAAAGATGAATTGTGAAACATGTCGGGATAATAATTCTTTATCATGCCGACACATGATGCCGATGGAGAAATAATATATCTGTCGTTTTGAAATTCACGAATAAATTTTTCACCTACTTCTTTGCAATCATCCCAATGTCCTGCGTTAAATGCCGGTTGTCCACAACAAGTTTGTTCAGGATTGTAATTTACGCCACATCCCACTTTTTCCAATATTTTAACCATATTAAATCCTGTATTCGGATAAATTTGATCAATAAAACACGGGATAAAAATATCTACAATCATACCTCTGCTAATTTTTTACGAATTTACTAACTTCCGATAAGAAACAAAGTGTATCAAAACTTCTTAATCAAATAAATTTCCACTCGTCTGTTTTTTGCCCTATTCTCCGGCGTATCATTAGGTGCAATAGGACTTACAGAACCATAACCATCATATATTATAGGATTGGCAATGCTCTTGTTTTTTAAATAATCATACACGCTCCGTGCTCTTTCCTTTGATAACTGGAGGTTCAATGGCTCTCCTCCCTGATTATCGGCATACCCTTTTATCTCTATTTCCATTGATGGATTGCCTTTACACAACGCCATAATTTGTTCTATAATTATAATGGAATTTTTTTGAAGCTTATAACTTGAGTTTTCAAAATACAGCGTTTTTACTTCAATCAATTTATGAACTATAATGGTATCTTTTTTCACGCTGTCTTTAACTTTTACGGGCGGAACATAAGAGGTATCTATCAGTGATACATCATCCAGATAATAAAAAGCTTCCTTCAGTTCAAAAATATCCCACTTCTTCTTTTTAACAAAATCTTCTTTGGTATTGGTAGTAAAGTTTCCGATGATAATAAATTTTTCTCCTCCATGTGCCACGTACTTACCCGTTATGGGCATCCACCCAAAACCTCCGTTCAATCCCCCTTTATAGGTCGTATCAATCAATCCTTCGGAATTAAAAATCATCCCCATTTTAAACGGACTGTCAGAAAAGTACACTCCTAATTGTTTAATTGAAACCGTGCTTACATCCAGCAATCTCACATACATTGTAAAGTAATATTCTCTTCCTTTTTTTAAAGGTTCTGTTAGTTTTACATACGCATATTCTTTGTATTTTTTTTGAAAACGCATTCCTACATAACATTTTCCTGAATGTGGACCTTTATAAACAGAAGTGTCTTTTACATCTGTTTTATTAAAAAAATCTACCGTGCCTACATTTTGCCAAGGTTTAGCACTGGTAACAATTCCTTTGGGATTTCGCCCTTTATACAACTCGAAACCGGAATTAGGAATCAGATTTTTACCGGGCATTTGAGCAAATGCAGCAATGTTAAACAGCCATAAAACGCATAATAGCATTACTCTCATTTGCAGTTTACTGTTGTTCATATTTGGCTACTACCTGTTTTTCAATTAAAAACTATTATACTAAACTAACATAGGTTTTAGAATTTATTTTTAAAGCCTCATCCCTAAACCTTCTCCACCCTTCGACAGGCTCAGGGAACGGAGAAGGAATAAAGGTTTTCCAAAACCTAAGTTGGTTTGATATAAATCAAAATCTGAATTCTTTAATTGTATCAACAAAAAGTTTTACTTTATCTTTTTCAATATCCGGATACAATCCATGTCCGAGGTTAGCAATGTGCCTTTGCGAACCAAATGCTTTCAGCATTTTTACTGTTTCTTTTTTTATCGTTTCCTTGTCCGCATATAACAAACATGGATCCATGTTCCCTTGTAATGTTTTAGAATTGCCTATCATTTCACGCGATTCGGCAATGTCCATTGTCCAATCCAATCCAATTGCAGTACAGTTAAGCTGACCCATTTGTTTTCTCGCAAAATGTGCATCCTTCGCAAATACGGTAAGCGGTGCCTCGGTAATAGCATCACATATTTGCGCAATGTATTTTAACGAAAACTCATTATACTGCTCCGGAGAAAGTACTCCTGCCCAACTATCAAATAATTGCAACATATCTGCTCCGGAAAGTAATTGTCCTTTTAAGTAATTAATGGTACTGTCTGTTATTTTCTGTAATAGTTGATGTGCTAACACCGGATGAGTGTATAAAAATTTCTTCGCTTTCGAAAATGTTTTACTTCCACCTCCTTCTATCATATAAGCGAATATTGTCCAGGGTGCTCCCGCAAATCCTATAAGAGGCACCCGGCCGTTCAATTCTTTTTTGGTAAGTTTAATTGCCTCCATCACATAATGCAAATCATCTGCTTGAGCAA
>Ga0302194_10001285_pt1 | contig 16059 bp, 8 predicted proteins | sample II_Bog_N1_1_FD_200227 | JGI IMG/M metagenome (GOLD analysis project Ga0302194, IMG submission 200227) | Peat permafrost microbial communities from Stordalen Mire near Abisko, Sweden - II_Bog_N1_1 | ecosystem: Environmental > Terrestrial > Soil > Wetlands > Peat | place: Sweden: Abisko, Stordalen...
TGGTACTATTGGATGAAATAGGACGAGGCACAAGTACCTACGATGGTATTTCCATTGCATGGGCAATTGCCGAATACATACACGAACATCCTGTGGCAAAAGCCAAAACCTTGTTTGCCACGCATTACCATGAGTTGAATGAAATGACCAATACTTTTTCACGTATTAAAAACTTTAATGTATCGGTAAAAGAGGTGGACAACAAAGTGCTGTTTATGCGCAAACTGCAAGCAGGTGGCAGCGAACACAGTTTTGGTATTCACGTGGCTAAAATGGCGGGCATGCCTAAAAAAGTAGTGGACAGAGCCTCAAAGTTACTTACACAACTGGAAAAACAGCGGGAAACAGGAAAAACAGAAATGCCAAAACCAAGCGTTACTGATGATAAAATGCAATTGAGTTTCTTTCAATTGAACGATCCTGTTCTTGAAAATATTAAGGACGAACTTCAAAGAACAGACATTAATACGCTTACTCCGGTTGAAGCACTTATGAAGCTAAACGAGATAAAAAAGATGATTGGAGGATGAAATCATTATTTTTGAAAAATAAAGTTTGAAAAATAAAAAAAATAACTACTTTTACGACCCTAAATTATGCGAAAGTAGCTCAGTTGGTAGAGCGCGACCTTGCCAAGGTCGAGGTCGCGGGTTCGAACCCCGTCTTTCGCTCTAAAACTTACCACTCACTTTTTTGAGAAGAGTTTTTTAAATGCCGGAAATGCCCAGGTGGTGGAATTGGTAGACACGCAGGACTTAAAATCCTGTATTCATTGCGAATGTATCGGTTCAAGTCCGATCCCGGGTACAGAGCCGGACTTTTCTAACAAATTTAGAGAGTCCGGCTTTTTCATTTCCCCTAAAACTTTTGATGTATAGGCGAGGCAGCCAATCACATCATTTACAATTGGGGTTCGATAATGCTCTATTTTTGAATCATAGACCAAACCTTTAGGAAATATAGTATTTTGAAAAAGTTGTTTTTGATAATAATCACCCAAAGCCCAAACAGATGCGAGATTAGCGGAAAGCTTGCAGGTAAAATATATCAATTCTTTAGGGTTCGATAATTTTTGATTGAGCTTTTCAAGGTCACCCAAAAGCTTCTCTTTCCGAACCTTCATTTCGGTAGAAAATTCCTCATAAATATCCAAACTTATCGATCCAATTGCGTGTCTTTTACGAAGATTATAGAACTCTTCCTCAACCTCGTTTAATTTCAAGGAAAGGGCTTTTTTATCACTTGTGTTAGTTTCCGTTAGGTTTTCCCAAGTATAGCGCAATTGGATGGCTAAAGGCTCCAGTTGAGCAGAATCTACTGTATAATAGCCGAGCAGTTCTTTGAACTTCTCGTGCATAATGTTAGTGCTTCGGTTTATCTTAATTCCTATTTTATTTACCTTATAATAATACAACCCCTTCTTTTTAACTAGGTAACCTGTAAATGGCGCACCACTTTCTGCATCTTTTACAAATACCTTTAATGGCAGATTATCATTGGCTTTGTTGCTTGTGAAGCCATCCGTTTTCTTTATCTCATTTGCGCGTAAAAACAAATCTTCATCAATGAGAGCCGGATGCCTTCCTTTTATTACTTCCCCATTCAATAAATTGTGCGACATGAATCCGCAATAAAATGGATTCTTTAAAATACCGCTGAGTGTTTGTTTCGGAACGTTTAAACCTAAGTGCTTTAATTTTTCAATGATTTGATCATAGGTCATTGCATTGGCGCGCCATATAAAGGCTTGTTTAATCAGCTCACCATTTTCGTTTATAACAATGGTTTGCGATTCCATTCCTTTTACAAATGAATAACCCGTTGGTGCATTTCCAATCCAATCTCCTCGCAATAATTTCTCACGCATTCCATCAATTGTTTTTTGTCTTCGTAAATCATTATCATATTTACTAAAAATGAATTGAATGTTTTGTTGTAATGCTCCCGCATGAGAATTGGTATCAATGGGTTGAGTAACTGCCATGATATTTACTCCGGTTTTCTTTAATTCACTTGCAATGTAAATAGCACTATCCCCCGTTCTGCTGAATCGGTCTAAGCTATAAACTAAAATAAACGATATTTTTTCTTTACTTGCTTTTACAAATTTAAGCATTCTACTAAACTCCTTTCGTTCATCGCTCTTTGCACTTTCATACGTTCCACCAAAATAACCTTTGACATCCAGCTTGTTTTTACAGGCGTATTCGATACAATATTTTTTCTGCCATTCCAAACTTTGATTGGTATCCATTTGTTCTTTAGAACTTACCCTTGTATAGATTACACAATTTTGTATTCCCAAATCTTTTACTTCGTTGCTTTTGCCTTTTGCAAATTGTTTAAGCAATATCTCGTTCTCCTTCTTCATATACTTCTTCTCCTTTTATTTGTTTTACTTTTTGTTGTTGTGATTTCTGTTTCATATAGAGTTCATAAAACAGAATAGATAATTTTTCTAACGATTTAATTGTTTCTTCAGCGTGTTCATCTGTATATTTGATCATCAAAAAGGTTTATCTGCTCATTTAACTAAAGCTTTAAAGTATGGTAGGATTGTTGGCATTAAGCAAAAAGGACAAAATGGTTATATGTTTTCTTTGCCGAAATAATCTTCCAAATCAAATTTCTCACCTTATGCAACTTACAGCAATAATTAAATGAGGAGTAGCAAAACACAGCTATAACTAATCCCATCAAAATAAACATTTCTAATAGAGGCATTATCCTTCAAAAAATATTTCAAAGAGTGTTTTATCTACTGGGTCATATTATTTAATTCATTTCCTTTGCAAGAAAAAATTACAGTGCGAATAATTTCCTGTATATTATTGTTATTTTTTTTTCATCCTTGTTATTCTCAAACAGGAACAGATTCCCTATTAAATTCTCCAAAGTCTTCAAGGATTATTGACTCACTTCATTTCGATAATGACACAATACACCATCCCTATATCTTAAAGAAGATAGATGCGGATAAAAAAACGGCTGTACCAACTGACTCATCTAATAATAGTAGCGATTCTTCAACAAACAAACAAATAATCCCTCGCACAATTACAATTATCAATAATGATCTACCTGTTCTTAAAAAAACTACATTATTACAACAAAAAATAAGTATGCTGAATGCAAAGGATTCAGCATCTTCTGATAGCACTTACAAAAAAGTAATTCAGTCAAAATCAACGACTTTTTTAAAAAAACAATTAGTCAGTATGGTTCCTAAAGGTAACGTATCATTCGGTTATGAATATGGTGTTTTACCATTAGTAGCGAGCGGTAATTATCCGACCGGAGGATTTAAGACAGAAGGAAAAATTTCATTTGCATTATTGAATATGCCTTTGGAACTAACGTATTACTATACGAGCTTAAAAAATGTTGTTGGATTAACTAATTATTTCAGACTTAGTTATGATGCAAGTAGATATAAAGAAATGGTCAGCAGAAAAATAAATGTCAAAAATGAATTAAACCAGTTACAGCTTAAAGACCTTCAACTACAGCAGCAACAATTATTGCAAAAAATAGAATACTTGAACACTTTGCAACAAAGTGCTTCAAATGAATTATCTAAACTAGACAGTTTAAAAAAGAAAACAGTTTCATTAGTAGACAAAGACAAAATAAACGATTCACTTTCATTACCAAAGATCGATACATCAGGTTTGTTTCCTGCCTTTAAAACAACTAATTTATTACGTAAATTGCCTCCTGCGTCTGTTAAAAATGATGGACTGAGGAACAAGTATGATTATTCAAAACAAAAAGTAGATTCTATAACTAACGAATTGAATAAATATAAAGCAGACTATTATAAAGTGAAAAATGAAATTGTTAAGGTGCAAAGGAAAATTGATCAAGCAAAGAATGTTCAAAATAATTCTAATACTTTAACCGACATACGTTTATCTAAAATTCAACAATTTGTAAGTCATATCAAAAAATTTGAAATAGGACTTTGTAATCCAAGTTATTCTACTTTTTTAATAAATAATACACCATTAAAGGGTGTAAATATAGAGTATGCTCAAAACAATAGTTTTTTTGCATTTACCTATGGAACAACTGTCAGCAATTTAATGTACAACCCCAATACGATTCAGGGTGCAATACAAGGAGCAAAAAATTTATTCAATTATTTTGATTATGGTAACACCGCAGTTGGAAGAAAAATAATAAGTGCGAAAGGAGGCATTGGATCAAAAGAAGGATCTCATTTTTTTGTAGGAATTTTAATTGGCAGAGGAAACTCAGATTATCTTCAACCAATAACTGACGTATCCTCTTCTCCATTCACGAAACAATGCAATGCAGTAATGGAATTTGATGCCAAATACAAATTTTCCAAGCAATTGAGTTTGGATGTTATATTAGGAAAATCATCCGTACAAGATGAAGACCTTACAATAGAGCAACTTGGCAAGGCAATGAACCAAATGCTATCTAATTATCGCTCTTATGCTTTGCTTTCGAAAATAAATTATGATGTAAAAAAAACTTCCACAAAACTTTCATTCACTACAAGATGGGTGGATCCTTATTTTAACAGTTTTGGTATTGGATTTATCCGCTCAGATAATTTACAATATGAAATCAAAGCCGAACAACCCATTACCAGTAAAATAAAATATAGTGTTTCATATAAGCATCAGGAAGATAATTTACTGCAACTCCTTAGTTACAAAAACACATTTAATAGTATTAATAATTCATTAAATATAAAATTTACCAAACAGCTTTCAGTACGATTAAATTACAATCCCCTGATTCAGGAACTCACAAGCCCTAGCAGCATTGTAAAAAACAACAATCAGATTTCTACCGGTATATTATCCTTTAATCCAAAATTAAAAAATGTAACTGCACAGTTTAGTATACTTTTCAGTAAATATATTATCACTAATGATTCCAATAAAATCAACATTGAAAATTTTACATATTCCCAACAATTTCAATTTAAGTCAGGATTTAAAACAGGTGCTAATTTAACTTGGTTTAAAAACAGTTTAAAAGATACCGTGAATAATAATACTTACTTAGCGGTTGTGGATGTTGGATACACAACGAAAGAGAACAATAGTTTTACCGTTGGTGGAAAAATGGCTTATAGCTCAACTATTCGTCCACAATACGGTTTTGTAGCAAAAGCAACAATTCAATTATACAAAGGGTTATTTTGGGAAACCAGTGCAGAAAAAATTGTCATAGGTGATTATTACAGTACGTTCATATTGGCTAAAATAAATAAATTTCCATATTACTGTAACACAAAGTTGATTTTCAATTTCTGATTTACTTTATCTAAAGTTTCAAATGTATAGAATTTATAAAAATGCTATCCCCCAATATTAACACAATAATATTTTTTTGTAAAAAAAATAAATATTTTAGCTAAAGGTTATTTTTTAAGTATGCATTTCAAATTTATCTCATTTTTTTGTCTTAAAGCATAATAATTATAGGGGGTGTAATAAATAAAATCAATTCCATTAATATAAGGGAATACCTTATTTTATTTAAATAAAATATAAGTTAATTTCTATGGTTTTAAATTCGTCGATGAAAATAATATTTGATGAGTAATATATATTTTTATATTTTTGACCGTTTATTTAAAAAATAATAGATGATAAAACTTAAAAGACTCTCGTTTATTCTGTTCTTTCTATTAGCTCGCTTAATAGTAAACTCCCAAGAAGTATCTGTAGTAAATATCCAATTAATGCCTTACAATGTTACTCCCGATGCCATGCTCTCGGCATCAATTATGAATAGTGGCAGCGAACAACAAGTCCAAATAGTTTCTATATTATACAATTCTAATAATGAACTTTTATTTACAGTAAAGTCTGCTCCATTCGTTTTAAAATCAGGTTTGAATGCACCTCTTGGCGGAAGCCGTTCAATAGCTTCGGCTGACTATTCATCGAACAACCAAGCGAATTATTTACAGACAACACACGGCTTATCCAGTGGCACATTTAAAGTATGTGTAGACGTAATTTCCACGAAAACAGGAGGATCCGTTGATCAATTTTGTGATGAAATAGAATCTGATTTCAATCAATATATTTATTTGTTATATCCATCGGATAATGACAGTATAGAAACAACTACTCCTATTTTATTATGGAATCATAGTGAACCGTTTAGTGCATTAGCTTCCAATGAATATTTCAGGATGATTGTTTCAGATATAAAAGGAGATCAGACTGCTGACGAAGCTGTCATTATCAATACACCACTGATGCTTAGAAATAATCTTACAACACATACATTGCAGTATCCTTATGATGCACCGCAATTAAAGAAAGGGAAACAATACGCGTGGCAGGTTCAGAAAATTTCAAACGGAATTGTTATTAATAAAACGGAGGCTTGGAAGTTTTCGATAGTTATAGAAAACCCTGTGGCTGATGTTAAATATGTGGCACTTAAAAAAGTTTTAGATGCCGGTTATCATAAAGTGGAGAATAACAAACTGTTTTTCAAATTTGAAGAAGAGTATGTTTCGGGAAAAATATCCTGCATCATATACAATTCCAAAAGGGGTACTATAGTTCCAAGAGTTAAAAGCGAAGGCGTTACTACCAATGACTTAAACTTTAAACAAAATGGTTATAATCGCTATGAAATAAACTTAAATGAATTAGAAATAAAGAAGGGGTATTATACATTGGAAGCCAAAAATGAAAAAGGAGAAACGTTTTTATTAAAATTTTATACAGAATAAAATATATGCTTTTAAAAAACAAAATTTTAATACTCCTTTCCTTTTTTTTATTACTTGTAATAGGGTATAATGTTTACCTCTATACAACAAGTCCTAAAACAGGATTTGTCCTGATACAAGAGGTCTATAATGGATTTGATATGAAAAAAGAATTTGAAAAAAAATACGCTACAACTTTAAATGCCCGAAAAAAAATAGTGGATAGTTTGACATTCGAATTAAATGTACTACTAAAAAAGATAGAAACGGAAAAGGAGAAGAATAAATCAACCATTCAGGAATTTAATACCAAACGGGAAGAATATATTCAACGAAAAAAAAACTATGAAGAAGATAATGCAGCTCTTACTAAACAATATGATCAGGAAATACTGACGCAACTTAGTCAATATGTAAAAGATTACGGAGAAAAAAATCACTATACCTATATTTTCGGGAATGATGGGAATGGATCATTAATGTATGCTTCCGATACTAAAAATATTACAAAAGAAGTATTAGAGTTTATTAACAGTAAATATAAAGGAGCAGAATAAATACGGTGAGAAAAATTATTTTGACTTGTTTGTTTTTTGAAATGTTTTTACATAGTTCGTGTACAAGTACTGATAAAAACAAACAAACAAACAAAGAAGATAATATAGCAGTTGAAAATGGATTGATTCCTTCAAATACTGCTTCTTTAATGGAAATAAAAGAATACGTACTATGGATTCAGGATACTGAAAACGGATTTAAAAAAGAAAAAAAAATTGATGATTTAACATTTTCTGTTCAATATAAACCTTATGAATACATCATTTGTGAAGAAGAACGAAAAGAGGAATTACCTGACACGCTTTTAAAAAATAAAATTTTGGAAATAAATAACATGCAGTATTACGATTTTAAAATTTCAGTGAACGAAGGAGCAGGAGAATTACTAAAGCATCAACTATCTTCTTCTCAGGAATACGAGAAAAGAGTAAATTATTTTTCATTTATGATGCAGAATGATATTCAGCTTGTGGAAGATAAAGATACACTACCCTGTGCCTTGTTCCATTTTGAAAGAACTTATGGCGCATCCCCTTCCAGCATTTTTTTATTGGGATTCCCTGTAAGTAAAAATAAAACAGCTGTGGAAAAGACACTACTTATTTATGACAGGACATTTAACAAAGGGTTGCTTAAATTTACATTTACCCGAAAGGACCTTAGAAATCTGCCTAAGATAAAGACACATGAGTATTAGAAACAAAACGAAATCAACGTTAAAGTTAAAAGTTCAGCGGATAATTGCTTCTTTTTTGGCAATTAACATTTTGTTCGAAATTATTGCTCCAACTTGCGCATTTGCATTAACAGGAGGTCCCAGTCAACCCGAGGTGCAAAGTTTTGAACCGGTAGGTACTTCAGAAATGGTTGATCCGTTTTCCGGAGATTTTAATTATAATATCCCTTTAATGGATGTGGACGGTTATCCTATCAACATCAGTTATCATTCAGGAATTACAATGGATCAGGAAGCAACCTGGGTAGGCTTGGGCTGGAACATTAATCCGGGTGTTATTAACCGATCGATGAGAGGTATCCCCGATGATTTTAATGGAGAGCAGGTAGTGAAAGAATTAAATATGAAGCCTAATAGGACTTATGGATTTAATGTCGGGTCTAATATAGAGTTGTTTGGATTTTCTAAATTAGGTCTGAATTACTCTATTGGAGTAAAATACAACAATTACAACGGGATAGGTGTTGAGCAGTCTCTAAATCTATCAGTAAGTTCAGGAACACCCGGAAAAGGCTCTTTAACAGGAAGTTTGGGCATCAATTCGAGTAGTGATGATGGATTGTCATTACAACCGTCCGTTTCATTTAGCACTAAATCAGTTAAGAATGGAAAAACAGAAACCTCGTTATCAGGATCCGTAGGTTGCTCGTTTAGTTCAAGAGGTGGATTACAGGCATTAACAATTCAAGCTTCCGTTGCTACTTTAGTTGCAAGAGAAAATAAAAAGGCTGTTACTTATAGTGGGGGTACTCCTAATTCTAGTTTTAATCTGGGAATGCCAACATATACCCCAAAAGTAGATTTTTCCATGCATAATCTCTCCATTACAGCCAACTTTAAATTAGGTGGTGCAGCTTTCGGAGTTTTTGGAGATTTTGCAATCGGGGGTTATTATTCAGGACAAAAATTGGTAAGCAACGTAGTTTCAAACCCAGCCTATGGATATATGAATGCGGATGAAGGAACGAAGTATCCAAATGCACTTTTGGATTTTAATCGTGAAAATGATGGGCCATTTACACCAAGTACACCCGCATTAGCAATTCCCAATTTTACTTATGATATTTATTCTGTTTCCGGACAAGGGGTTGAGGGAAGTTATCGCCCATTCAGATCTGATTTGGGGCATGTATTTGATCCTTCTACCAAGACTACTAGTGATGGTTATTCCTTAGGAGTAGAATTAGGTCTTGGAGATTTGCTTCATGTTGGAGCAGATTTTACAGTGAATACAGTAAATGGGGCATCCGGAGACTGGACCAAAGATAATACGGCAGGGGCTTACTTAACCAATAAAGCATCAACCGGTGATCCACTGTATGAAAAATATTATTTTAAGGAGGCGAATGAAAAATCGGTAGACCCAGATCCTGTATTTTATGCTTCTGCAGGAGGAGATGCCACCAACAGTATATTATTAAATCAACTCTCATCATTCCACACAATAGCTGATCATTACTATGCTCAGGGAGAAGCTATCCCTTCAGCGAACTACCGTACAAAAAGAGAACGCAGAAAACAACCGCTGACCATCATTACCAGAGATGAGTTATCGGATTTTGGCTTGGAAGTAGAACCCGGGATATTAGAAGAAGGAAGCAGTGCGCAGCAGGCTAAAGGATATCATATTGCAGAAATTACTACTTTACGTAATGACGGAGCACGCTATGTATATGGACTTGCAGCCTATAATACCTCGCAGGAAGAAACTACTTTTGCCGTGGGAACGGGTGCGAATACAGGTCGTACAGGGAATGTTACCACAGGGTTGGTAAATTATGTTCCCGGACTTGATAATTCATCAGGAAACACATTAGGTCTAGATAATTATTATTCAAATACCACTATGCCTGCCTATGCACATTCTTATCTACTGACTGCAGTGCTTTCACCTGATTACGTGGATAGTGATACTTCAAGAGGACCAAGTGATGGTGATATAGGAAACTATACAAAATTTAATTATGCAACTAAAATAGCAGATTACAATTGGAGAGTTCCTGTAGAACAAAGTGCAGCGACCTTTAATGAGGGATTGAAATCAGATATTACGGATGACAAAGCCAATTACATTTATGGTAAAAAAGATCTGTTTTATCTTACCTCCATTGAAACTAAAAATTACATAGCAGTTTTTTCTTTAGAAGATCGCAAGGATGGTTATGGGGTCATAGATAAAAATGGGGGACGTGCTTCTTCTAATCCGATGAAGTTGTTGCGTAAAATAAGTCTATATACAAAACCTGCCTACAAAAGCAATCCCTTAACTGCTGTTCCAATAAAAGAGGTACATTTTGAATATGATTATTCGTTATGTCCCAATGTTCCTAATAATGCAAATTTTGGAACAACTACTGATAACGGTAAGCTTACTCTCAAGAAGATTTATTTTACCTACCAAAATTCAAATAAAGCGCGCCTCAGTCCATATCAATTTTCCTATTCAAGTTTTAATCCCAGTTATAACATAAAAGGATATGACAGATGGGGGAATTATAAACCTGATACTGTTACCAGTTCAGATGCCACATTTCCCGGTCTTTCTCCGGCGGAATACCCCTATGTTGATCAGAATAAAAACACTGCCGATTTATACATGCAAGCTTGGAGTTTAACACAAATAGGTCTGCCATCGGGCGGACAAATAAATTTAGATTATGAATCGGACGACTATGCATATGTACAAAATGTTCAGGCAGGACAGATGTTTCAAATTGTGGACTTAACAACTGATAAAGAATCTCCAACGATTAATAATATTGGTTATGAAAAAAGTTTTTCACCTCCGATTACTGATCAAAATCCGTTTGACTCCAATCCGGCTGACAATCATCGGTTTCGATTGTATTTTAAACTTCAGGAAGGAGCAGATGATATTAACGAGTATATAAGCGGCATAGATAATTTATATTTCCGCTTTTTAATGGACATAAAACCAGGTGTTCCACTACTTCACATTCCCAGCAAATATGAATATGTATCAGGATATGCTCAAATAGTTAATTTTGGAAAAGTTGAAGTTTCCGGAAATTCGGATACACCAACTTTTCTTGGTTGGGTGGAACTCAATCAGGTAAGAACAAATGATGACGAAGGTTCAACAGTTAATCCCATAGTTAAAGCAGCCATTCAATATGGTCGCTTAAATTTGCCTCGTGTGGTTTGGAATTCCACAGATATTGACGAAACAGTTGATGGAGGTTCTTTTGGAAAGGATTTATTGGTAGCTATGATTAATTCCAGCTTTGTAAAAAATATTTCTGATGCCATTCTTGGACTCAATGAAGCGTTGTATATAAAACCGGATTATCACATTGGACGATCAGCCATTATGGGTAAATCATGGATTCGTTTAAACAACCCCAATAAACAAAAACTTGGTGGTGGATCCAGAGTAAAAAAAATTGCTATTAGCGACGAATGGAATGGTGCCGGAATTTCGGAAAACGCTCCCGATGCTTTTGATTATGGGCAAGAATACACATATACATTAAAAGATGGAACTTCTTCAGGTGTTGCATCCTATGAACCCCAATTAGGCGGAGATGAAAATTCGTTGCATCAACCAATAGCTTTTGATGTTACAAAGCTATTGGTTCCTGACGACCACCATTATATGGAAACGCCATTTGGAGAGTCCTTCTTTCCCTCTCCAGGTGTGGGCTATAGTTGTGTTACTGTTAAAAACCTTCAAAGAGCAGGGGTAACCCATAACGCTACGGGAAAGGTCGTTCATCAATTTTATACTGCCAAAGATTACCCTACAATAGCCACATATACCGCCATGAAGCCCATACGGGAAAAAACAAATCCCTTTAGTCTGTCTAATTTATTCCATATTGCTGTGAGAGATTATATGACAGCGAGCCAAGGATATTTGGTTGAATTAAATGATATGCATGGTAAACCCAAAAAACAAGAAGTTTATCAAGAAGGGCAAACAACACCTATAACTTCAGTTGAATATCGTTATAAATCTTCCCCCTATATGATCAATAGTAAACGTTTAGATAATACTTCTACTGTGCTGTATAGCAATGGGACAGTTGATTCTACTGCCAATTTAGGTGTGTTCTTTGATTTTGTTTCTGACATGCGAGAATCTACCAATCAAACTGTCTCTGCGGCTTTGCAGGGAAATAATGACGATATGATTATCCCTCCTTTTCCTATTATAATACCAATTACCATAGGGCTGCCATCTTTTACACAAGAACGAACCCAATTCCGATCTGCTGTTATCACAAAGGTAATCCAACGTTTCGGTATATTGGAAGAAACCATCGCTACAGATTTAGGATCGATTGTTTCCACTAAAGATTTAGCCTACGATGCGGAAACCGGCGACGTGCTGTTAACACAAACCACTACCGATTATAATGATAAAGTATATTCATTAACTTATCCTGCGTATTGGTATTATGACGGTATGGGAGCTGCATATAAAAACATTGGTTTTAATAAGGCCGGAATTACTTTTTCAAATGGTTCTGCAACAGTTTCCAATGCTCTTACCTATTTTGCCGAAGGTGACGAAATAGCACTTTCAACAGGATCAACGGATATAGTCGCATGGGTAATTTCAGTCGGACCTAATACGGTTCAGGCAGTTGACCGGTCTGGTTCAGTGGTCTCCGGTTCTTTTATTAGAGTGCTTCGTTCAGGCAGAAGAAACCAACAGGGAGTTCCAATGGCGAGTATTACTTCCCTTTCTAATCCTCTTACTGCTGTTCAGTCTAATAATTATGATAATGTTCTTCAGGCACAGGCAATGGAATTCACAAATGGATGGAAAACTTTCTGTGATTGTTTCAATAATAGTGACCAGACACAAACGTCAAATCCTTATGTATTAGGTATAAAAGGAATGTATAAAAACAAGAAGAGCTATCTATACCTTACCGGACGCACACAAAGCAATTATGATAATAATACCAATATTCGCAAAGACGGAGTATTTACCTCTTATAATCCCTTTTATAAAATGAGTGATGGAAATTGGGTGATGGATTCCCGTAACTGGACATTTACCTCTGAGGTTACTGAATTTAGTCCTTTTGGAGCTGAACTTGAAAATGTGGATGCTTTGGGCAGGTATTCAGCTGCCACTTATGGCTACAATCAAACTTTTCCTACTGCAGTTGCAGCAAATTCGCGCTACAGCGACATAGGCTTTGATAATTTTGAAGATTATAGTTTTAGTGCGTGCGCCGACAATCATTTTAAATTTAATAATTATATCAGCAATGTTAGTCAGAATCAGTCGCATACAGGCAGAAATAGTATTAAAGTAATGAATGGAACACCTGTTAATATGACAAAACAATTATTGGTCTGTGATAGTCTTCCTTGTAATTTACAACTCTTAAGTAGTTATAATGCAACTACCAAACAATATTCTTACACAATATCAGGTGGTACACCTCCTTACCAGTTCGATTGGACTGCCACAGGTTGTGATTTAATAGTTTCAATTGCTGATTCAGGTAATGGCGTGAATGTGAGTGCTCCTTCAGCGGGTTCCTGCCAGTTTATTTTAAGTGTAATAGATAAAAATAATTGTAATAAACTATTTACACCCATTACATTGCTGAATCATTAGAGAAATAAGCGATATAGAGGGTTTTTGATGTTAATAAAATTTAGGTGCGATTCATAATTCTGATAGGTCAAATGAAAACTGTTTTTATCATTATCATAACTTTTTTTGCATTTACGGCTAAAGCACTGGTTGTTTTAGACTCTGGTTCTGTTGCTGTTCCGGATTCCGTTGCTCAGGCATTTACGCAAAACTTCCCGAATGCACAATCAGTGATATGGGAGCAGGAAGGAGGGAATTTATATGAAGTGGAATTTATTTTAAATAATGTAAATATGGTAGCAGTATTTACTTCAAACGGAACATTGAAAGAAAGCGAGACATTGGCTGCTGAAGACGATAATTAAAAAAATTCGTATCAAACAAAATAAGAAAATGAAGAATTCAGTAAAAAAGATTTCCCTTTCGTTTATAATTCTATTGTCCGATACCTTTTTGTTTTTAAAAAATACAATTAAAATCTTTCAACTTTTTATAAGTATTTTTTTGCTGCTGACATTAGCAATCAGTAATCTTTATAGTCAAAATTCACAAACGTACAACCAGTCGGGAATTTATACATGGAAAGCCCCGGCAGGCGTAACTTCTGTTCAGGTGCAGGCTTGGGGAGGCGGTGGCGGTGGTGCAGGAAATAGCACCTTTAATGATGGTGCAGGTGCAGGAGGTGGAGGAGCTTACAGTACATCTAATATAACTGTGGTGCCGGGTACAACCTATACATTGCAGGTAGGTGCAGGTGGAACTGGAGGTGCATTGGCTCTTAATTCTACTGCCAATGGTAGTTCAGGTGGCGATTCTTGGTTTATCAATAGTTCTACTGTTCTTGCAAAAGGTGGTGGTGGTGGCTTTTATCCTGTTTCAGGTGCTGCTGGTGCTGCCGGAACAGGAGGACAGGCAGCTTCATGTGTAGGATCCACTAAATATAGTGGAGGAAACGGAGGTGCCGGTAATAATTCAATTGCCGGTCATGGCGGTGGCGGTGGTTCGTCGGCCGGTAGCGGAACCATCGGTAATAATGGTTCAACGGGCGGTACAAACAATGATGCTGGTGGATCAGCCCCTTCAGGCGGTGGTGCAGGCGGCAGCGGTAGTATTATTTTTGGATCCAATGGACTTTCTCCGGGCGGTGGTGGCGGTGGTAGTGGTGATTTTAATTATGGTGGAACAGGGGCTCAAGGGCAAATTGTTTTAAATTGGATTGTCTCTTCAACTATTGGCAGCAATTCTGTTGCAGCAGCTAATGTCTGTTCAAATTCTACGAACATACCGATACATAGTTTTTCTATTACAAATGGAACAATTACTGATGTAAGTTTTGTTACCACCGGAAATTATATAGCTTCCGATATTTCCAATTTTAAGTTATACTATACTACGGGTAACTCTTTTTCTACTTCAAATCTATTGGCAACTATAAGTTCACCTGCGGTAGCCGGAACACAAACATTTCCTTCTTTTTCATTACCCATTGGTTCTGCCACTTATTATTTATGGATAGTTATGAATCCCGGATCAACTGTTACTGATGGACACACTATTGCAGTTAATGCAACAACAGTAGCCAATGTAACCGGTACTACTTCGGGTTCAGGTAACGCAAGTGGTACACAAACATTCAGAAGTCCGTCTTTAAGCAGTTCGCTTACACCAGTTGCAATAGCAAGTGGCAGCACATTTAGTTATGCGGCTACAAGTACTTCATCCGGTGCTACTTTTTCATGGACTCGTGCAGCGGTGTTAGGAATAAATCAGGCAACTGCATCAGGAACAGGAAATGTAAGTGAAGTACTTACCAATAGTACACTTTTACCTGTTAATGTTACTTACGTTTATAACACTACAGCAAATGGTTGCAGTGCAAGTCAAAATGTTGTGGTAACGGTAAACCCAATGTCATTCTTAACATCACCGGCAACACCGGCAACAATATGCAGTGGGAGTACGTTCACTTATACACCTACCTGTAATATCATAGGTGCTACCTATTCATGGATACGTTCCACCTTATCAGGTATCAGTCAACTTGGAACAACAGGAACGGGGAATATCATCGAAACACTTGTTAATACTACTGCTTTCCCCGTTAATGTTGTTTATACGTTTACAACTACCGCCTTTGGGTTTAATAATCCCGGACAAAGTGTGGTGGTAACAGTTAATCCGTTACCGGTGTTGAGCAATACCGCCACTCCATCTCCTATATGCAGCGGAACAACATTTACCTGTGTTCCTGCCAGTGCCACTCCGGGTTGTTCCTTTTCCTGGTTGCGTCCTGCAATAACGGGTATCAGTCAAACAGCAAGCTCCGGTACCGGTTTAATAAACGAATTGCTGACCAATACAACAACTGCACCAATCAATGTAGCTTACACATATACTGCTACAGCCAATGGTTGCAGCAATTCGGGTCAAAACATTTCGGTAACCATAAATCCGTTACCGGTGTTG
>Ga0302194_10001286_pt1 | contig 16056 bp, 12 predicted proteins | sample II_Bog_N1_1_FD_200227 | JGI IMG/M metagenome (GOLD analysis project Ga0302194, IMG submission 200227) | Peat permafrost microbial communities from Stordalen Mire near Abisko, Sweden - II_Bog_N1_1 | ecosystem: Environmental > Terrestrial > Soil > Wetlands > Peat | place: Sweden: Abisko...
CTGCGCATCCAACGGGGTGATGCCCGTATCGTGATCGGGGCGCGCAGCGCGGTCTTTGCCCCGCTTACCAAACTCGGCCTGATCATTGTCGACGAGGAGCATGAGAATACCTACAAGCAGGAAGAGAGCCCCCGTTATCATGCCCGCGATGTGGCTGTGATGCGTGGACGGATGGAGGGATGCCCCGTGATCCTCGGGAGTGCCACTCCCTCAGTGGAGAGCTATCGCAACGCCCGACTTGGGAAATACTCTCTACTTTCCCTTCCGCGCCGCGCCGACGGGCAGATCATGCCGCTCATCCGGGTTGTTGATTTGCGCCTGCAGGGCAAGCGCTCCAAATCGGACGGTGGACTCTCGGCCCCGCTACAGATGGGGATTGAAAAACGCCTGGAACTCGGCCAGCAGACGATTCTCTTCCTGAACCGCCGCGGATTTTCCACCTCCCTGCTCTGCCAGCAGTGCGGTCATGTCTGCCGCTGTCCCAATTGCAGTCTCTCCCTGACGCTTCATCGGGCGGATAATCGCCTCGCATGCCATCTTTGCGGTCACCAGACAAAGCCCCCCACACAGTGTCCAGAATGTCGAGATGCTGGAATCCAGCATGCAGGGATCGGAACGCAACGGGTCGAGGAGACAGTCAGGAAATTTTTCCCAACGGCCCGGATTGCTCGGATGGACGCCGACACCATGACCCGCAAAGGAGCGTATCGCGAGGTTCTGGGGAAATTTCGTGCCCGTCAGATCGACATCCTGATCGGCACGCAGATGATCGCCAAGGGACTCGACTTTCCGAATGTCACGCTGGTGGGGATCATCAATGCCGACATTGGACTTCACTCCCCTGATTTCCGCGCCGGTGAGCGCACTTTTCAATTGCTCACCCAAGTGGCGGGGCGTGCCGGACGCGGAGATACCGAAGGCGAGGTGATCGTGCAGACCTTCACGCCCGCGAGTCCTTCCGTACAGTATGCAAGGCATCACGATTTCGAGGGATTTTTTGAGCAGGAGATCGCGTTTCGGCAAAACTTCGCCCACCCACCCTTCCGCCGCCTACTGCTGATCCAGATTCGAGGTGTTTCGCAAGAGAAAACCCTTTTTTCAGCAGGGGCTGTCGCCAAGGCATTTGCCGAGGCTGCGCCGGCATCCGTGCAGGTTTCCACAGCTGTTTCTGCGCCGCTGGAGCGAGCGCATGGCCAATACCGATTTCAAGTGACGCTTAAGGGACTCTCCGGTGCCCAGCTTGGCAAATTGGCCAGGGAGGTTTCCTCCTCACTCAAACTTCCCGATGGGATTGTCATGACTTTGGATGTCGACCCCTATTCGCTGATGTGATCTTCGCTCGCATTCTTTCTTTCTCTAGCTTTTCCTCAGAAGAATGAGTCCCTTGAGCCCCGGCACCTTACTCCCGCGCAGAAAGCGTCGTAGTATGCATGGGCACCGGGGTCTCTGGGGGAAAATCGAGGACCGTCTGCGTTATCTTGCGGCGGCACTTTTTGCTTTCTTCATGCTCTTTCTCATCCTGGGGCTTCCAGTCCTTCTGGTGGTGACCTCGACCTACGGACTGGGTGATATGGTGAGGAAGAAGGCAGAGGAAACGCTCGGAGGAAAGGGGTATGAGGTGAAGATCGAGAAGGTGCTCTTCAACCCGTCACGGGGATTTATCGTCGATGGGTTTCAGCTTCACGATCGCACGCCGGAACGCAGACTTGTGGTCTCCGCAGACCGTCTTTCCCTTTCGATCAATCTGGAATCGTTGGTTCACAGGCAGATCCAGCTCGAGCGGATCTTTCTCCGTGATGCCACCCTGGATGTGCCGCTCGGACCGTCGGAACAGCCACGGCTTCGTCTTGATCATGTCAGTGGTCTCATTCTCTGCCCCCCGGAACAGTTTCGACTCACCTCTGCATCCTTTGAGGTCGCGGGGATTAGCGTTCGCGCCTCCGGATCCTTTCTTAATCCCAAAAAATTCTCCCCCAAGCCGGTCTCTCAAAAAGGGCCTGGCAATATAGCGCTGACGATTGATTCAATCCAGAAAGAGCTTAAGGCGGTGTATTGGAGCGGCAGTCTGCCAGAATTAACGATCCTTGCCAGCGGCGACCTTTCCAATCCCGAGAGCCTGCGTGTGGAGAGCGCCACCTTTCGATCAGAGGCCGGTTCCTGGCATGGAATCAGTCTGAGATCTTCCGCCATTGAGCTTCATTTTGAAAACAGGAAGCTGAGTCTTGACCGCGTGGTTCTCGACGATGGCATGGGGGTTCTCCAGGCAGAGGGATGGGCAGATTTTTTTGCCAATAAGGCCTCCTTGGAAGTTGCAGGCTCTTTCAATCCCGGAGTACTGCCGGGATTGCTCCTGAAAAATGATGCGGCCAAGGATTGGAAGTGGATCGACCCGCTTCATCTCAGTGGAAATTTTTCAGCATCTTGGGGGGTCGGGAAGCCCCTTCTGGAAGGGACTGCCCTTCTGGAGGCCGGACGTTTCAACTATCGGGGTGTTTCCATGAACAGTTTCTCCGGCGGAGTGGCTCTACGGGACGGGAAAGTGCTTGTGCGGGATGTTCATCTTGAGGGAGATCCCGGAAAACTGGACGCCGATGTGCTCATTGGACCGGGTGATAACCGCCTGCGTCTCAATGCTGCTCTCTTTCCGGGAAAAATCGCTCCCGCTCTCTCCGGAAAAGTGGTTGAGAGTCTTTCCTCCATGGATTTCAAGGAGCCGCTTCAGATTAACTTTCAAGGGATGGCCCCGGCGCTCGATCCGGTGCAGTTCAAAGGTTCCGGATCACTGGAGTTGAAAAATGCAGCGATGCATGGTGTTGGTATCGAGAGCCTGAACTCGACGATTCAACTGGCGAACGGGGCCGCTGATTTTCGTGATATCGTGCTCAAGATTGATGGCGGACTTGGGCGCGGCGAGTTCATCTATGACTTCAAGAATTGGGAGGGACGTTTACCCGAGGTCCACTCCACGCTCGATCCCGTCAAAGTCATGACCTGGATTGATACCCGGATTGCCGCTTCCCTCAAGGACTACCGTTTTCAAAAACCTCCCAGCCTCATTGTTTCAGGAAAGGTCGGACTGCGTGATCCCGAGAAAAATGATCTCAATATCGTGATCAATTCCCCAAGTGGAGTTGGCTATACCCTGATCAAAAGGGATCTTCACTTCGGAGCCAGCAGCGGCACCGTGCAACTCAAGGGGCAGAAGGTGCTGGTGGACATCCCTAAGGCGAAACTCTTCGGCGGTGATGTGGTGCTCAAAGCTGAGGCATCCGTAAAGCCGGGAGATGGCAGCTTCGGGGCTTCGGTCCATCTGGAAGATGTCGATTTTCAAACCATCACCAAACTCTACTTTGACTACACGGAATCGAAGGGACAGCTTACCGCCGACTATACATTCCGTGCGATTGGCGGGAATGATAGAGCGATGACAGGCAAGGGGAACCTCCTGATTAAAAACGGCAACGTGCTGGCCATGCCGATTCTGGGGCCCCTTTCGCTTCTGCTAAACGACATCATTCCGGGAATTGGCTATCAGCCCGCCCACAGCGCCTCCGCTGATTTCACGGTGGCAAACGGGGTGATCAACACGCGTAATCTGCTCATCAAGGGAACGGGATTCAGCATGATTGGCCACGGAGACATCTACTATCTCGATGACAGGATGACGATGAGCATCCGGCTCAATGCCCAGGGACTGCCGGGACTCATGCTTTTTCCGGTCAGCAAGATTTTTGAATACGAATCCGTCGGATCGGCTACACATCCGAAATGGAGGCCCAAGATTCTGCCCAAGGGAAAATCCAAACCAGACAATCAAACCACGGGAACCTGATCAATCCAGAGGGCCTGGCGAGTGACCGGAAATTTGGAATGGCCGAAATTTTCCCATCCGGCCTTCTTGGCGAGGTGCCGTAATTCCCGGAAAGAGAAGGCCCTACGGATCGAGAGGCGGGCATCATGCACAGTCATGGATTCCGTGAGATACAAGGCGGTGAGCAGCCAGATGGCGGCAGCACCCAGAAGACTTCGCTCCAGATCGGCGACAAGCAGGTGGCGTGAGGCGAGACGTCGTGCATTGCGCAGAACCTGGACGGCATCCTCGTCACCAAAGTGATGGAGGGCGAGTGAACAGAGGACGATATCGTAGCTTCCGCTTCCCCAGGTGCGGATGTCACCCTGGTGAAAACGAATTTCTGGAAAATCACCGCTCCTTCGTCGAGCGACAGCAAGGGTGGCCGGATTGAGATCCACCGCATCGATCTCAACGGGGATTTTGTGGGTGCGGTACCAGCGAACGAGTTCACGTGGCAAATCCCCTTCCCCTGTGGCAAGATCCAACACCCGAAGCGGAGCGTCCCCGACAGGTCGGATCAGCAGCCAGCGGTGCAGGAAATAGTGGAGCAACGAAATGGCGCCGAAGCGCCGGTTCAGCCAGCGCAGGTTGGCAAGATCGCGCTCCAGTTCCGGTGAGGGCTTGCCTTCTATCAACTCGGCCTGATCCATCAATTCCGGGCGCGAGAGATCAAAATCGCGTTCGGCAAACGGTAGTTTCACGATGGCCTGAGGGGCTGAAGGGTGAGTGTGGCGAGCATCCGCCCGGTCAGTCCGCCTTCCCTGCGATAAGAGTAGTACAGATCGGAATGACAGGCGGTGCAGACCAGATCATCATGGACCTCGGAAACACCGGACGAGGCTGCCTGGGCACGGATGGCGGCTGCAAAATCAACTTCGTAGCAGGGAGGGCGGATACAGGGGCCGATCGCAACAATCAGCTTGTCGGGCGTGAGGTGAGCCCGTTCGCAGAGCAGGGTGATTCCCCTCGTGGTGATATCAAGTTCCGTTCCCTTTTTCCCCGAGTGGAGCAGTGCTCCAGCAGAACCGTTTTTTGCCACGATCCAGACCGGAGCACAATCGGCGATATAAATGCCAAGAGTGATGCCTTGCTGACTTGTAGCGAGACCATCCACTCCACGGATTGGCACCGTTGTGCAGGCTTCAGCACTTTCAAGGAATGCGATCTCATTTCCATGGACCTGTTCGGCGGTGATGAGGGGAGAGCCGTCGAGTCCTTCCCTTTGGAGAAGTTGCCGATGGTACGGGGCAAGGAGGGCCATGGCTTCCTGACGTTCCCTCACGACATCGACGCCGGTCACCCTACCCAAAAACCGTGTAGTGACGCCCGGCAGAGCATTAAGCGCGTGGAGTGAGGGAAGACAGACCACGGCATCACTCATCACAAGAGAGTTGCTGAAGGAGTCGCTGCTTTAATCAGACTGTTGGGAGGATTTCGATGCCTCCTGCTTACGCACGGTCGAACTCTTGATGACGTCGTTGAATTGGGTCGAGGGAGGGAGGGGATCGCTCTTGCGCAGCGATTTTGGAAGTTTCGGACGCGCGCGATCCTCGGCGTTGTAATTCTTGAAGCGGTTCTTTTCCCATTTGTTCATTGGATCGTCGAAGAATTCCTCGTACTGGGTGTTGAGCGAGAGAGCCTGGTCATACTGGGACATGGCCGAGATGTAGCTGTAGTAGGCGTTGAGCACGGAAGTCTGGGCCTGGAGCAACTGCACCTGAGCGTTGATGACATCAAGTTGAACACCAGCGCCCGCATCAAGCCGTTCACGTGAGAGACGGAGTGCTTCCACAGCCTGTTCCACAGTGGCTTTTTGGCTCTCGATGGTTTCACTGGCCTCCTGAAGGTTGGAAATGGCCTGCTGGACGGAAAGTATCACCTGACGCACGCCGTTATCATAGGCGGTCTTGTAGCTCATCATGGTGGCTTTCGCCTGCTTCACATTACCGTAGGTGGCGAGACCGTCGAAGATCGCCCAGTTGCCGGTGACTCCGAAGAACCACCCTTCCACGGTGGACTGGAGGCTGGAGTCGTAGTTGTAACTCTGTACCTGATAGCCGCCGTTGGCGCTGATGGTCGGAAGCCACCCAGCGATGGCGGCGCTGATCTGCTTGGCGGCAACAAGGATGTTCTGACGTTCCGCCTTCAGTTGCGGATTGCGTAGCAGGGCCGTGTGGATGGAGGCGTTGCTATCGACCTTGCGTGGAATGTAAGCCAGTGTGCCGTTCACATCGAAGGGGATCTCGATGTTCTGGATGTTCGGATAATCAAGGCCGATGGTTGTCACAAGCGTGAACAGGGCAACACGCAGGTTATTCTTTGCCTGAATGAGAGGAGGAAGTGCATTGGCGAGCTGAACCTGCGCCTGCAGCACATTGAATCGAGGCACCGTGCCGGCATCATAGCGGCTCTGTTGGTCGGTGACCTGGGTCTGGTAGAGGGCGACCTGCTGTTGATTGGCAACGACCAGTGCGCGATCAAGGACGACCTGGTAAAACTGCTGGATGACGGTGGCGATAGTGGCGTCGATGGTCTGGCGGAGCGAGTAGTAGGCGATTTGCTCGGAAAATTTCGCTGCAACCGTGTTGGCGATCGTCTTTCCGCCGTCGTACAGAAGTTGGGTTCCCTCGAATTGGATGTTCCACGAATCAGAGTTTGCCGTGGGACTCAGGTAGCCAAGGCTCTTGCTCACCGGGGACATTTGTCCGTTGGCCAGCTGGGGTTGCTGCCACTGAAAGGCTGTGGCGGGCCCGGCAACGCCGATTTGTGGCAGGAGTCCTGCGCGGACGGTGATGAAGTTTCCCGAAGCCTGCCGGATCGCGCTAATGGCGGTGAGAATCTGCGGATTTTTCTGCAGGGCGAGTTGCACGGCATCGTCGATAGAGAGCTTGCGGGCATTCTTGGCGATGACCCCTGGAATGACGGCCTGTCCCGCCTTGGCTAGGGCATCTGCGGTCAGCGGAATGTCACCGACTTTGTCCTTGAGGCCGAAGTTATTGGTACTGGTTGTCGGCAACGCAATGGGGCCTGTGGTGGTGGTTGGCAGGGGAGCGGGAAGCATGCCGGGCGTGATCGCGTTGGTGATCGGGGTGGCTGTAGGGAGTGCCGGAGGTGTGATGACGGGAAGATTGGTGTCTGCGTTGGTGACGGCGATCAAACCCTGAGGCGGCGCTGGAGGGTTGGAAATAAGCGAGGGAGAGACAGAGACCCCTGTCGGCGACTGATCCGGTCCAGATGGAACATTGGTCGTCAGTACCGAGCCGTTTGTCTGTGCGGCGCTGGCGGCAGCAGATCCGACGGAGATTCCCTGCTGGGATTGATCGTTGGATGCGGGTTGGGCACCAAGTGGTGCGATCAGGATGCCGAGTGAGGCAAAAGCTGTGATCAAAGGGGCGCAGTTCTTCATGAGTGGCAGGCGGTGCAGTAATCGTGGATTTTTTTGTAAATGTCCAACCAAGCGTGTTGTTCCTGAGGAGAAAGGCGTTCCTGCACCCTCGAGAGATTTCCGATCATTTCCTGACGAACCCCCTCCACAAGTCGTATCCCCTTGGCGGTGACCGAGACAGTCACCTTGCGGCGGTCATTGATTTCATGGGTGCGTTTGACATAGCCGAGTTTTTCCAAACGTTGCACCAGTCCCGTGGCCGCAGGGGTGCTGTGCCCCATCAATTCGGCGATGCTCGTCATGCCGGTCGGACCATGGGAGCCAAGATGTCCCAGGAGAAAAAACTGTGGGAAGGAGAGGCGATCACGGGAGAGTTCACCCATGAGCATGGCCATGAATTTTCGCTGCATCACCATGATGATGGAGGCGAGGGATCCGACTTCTTCTGTATTTAGCGGGTTTGGGGAGGCTGTCATTTGTGGAATTAATCGTTAATGTCCTTAATCAAAAATACATTGCAGGGGAGTTGGCCGGGAGTCAACTCCTTGCGTTAAACAGGTTGAAAAACTTTTGCTTCCCACCCCTACTGAAAAACGATCTGACCCGGAAGAGGATGACCGCTCTTGATGTCGGCAATGAAGTAGGGGGGCTGATTTTCGGCGGCACGAAGCCGGGCCGGTTCGCCTGCGCCTGCCGTGACAACCAAATCCCTGCCAGGTGGAATAAGAACACCCGGCTCCAGTTCGATGATCACGAAGCTGCCATCTCCAGAGAGGGTCCTGATGACGCCGACGCGCTGGAGTGCCTGGGCCCGGGGTGGTGGCTGCGTGTGATGCAGGAAAGGGAAGCGCAGCGACAGATACCATCCCCCTTTCGCCCTGATGGGTTGGGATGCCGGTACGGCAGCATCATGCTTGTGATGGGGCAACAAGGCGCATCCCGTGAGAAACAACAGCACCCCTGAAATCAGAAGAAATCGGAAGCGTTCCATGGGGGAGTTTTCAGATTTTCTCTGCCGTGTAGAGGGAGACCGTACCGAGGGAAAGCGGGTGGGCGACGGCGGTGCGGAAGCCACAACTCTCAATCAACTGGGTCATCGACGTGCCGCTGGGAAATTCCTCGATGGAGCCAGCCAGATATTCATAGGCATCCTTCCTCCCTGTTGCCAGACCGGCGACCAGAGGAAGCACAGAGTGAAGATAGGCACGGTAGAGCGGGCGGATCAGAGGAAGTGTGGGGAGTGAAAAATCTAGGATCAGGAGATGCCCTCCCGGTTTAAGTACACGTGACATTTCGGAAAGGCCTTGTTCCCACGAGGCCATGTTGCGCAGGCCGAAAGCAACCGTGACGCAGTCGAATGATCCCGATTCAAACGGGAGCGCAAGACCGTCTGCTTCCACGAGTTCGGTCAGTCCCTTGCGACGCGCAACCTCCAGCATCGGACGGCAGAAGTCAGCGCCGATAACGCGGGTGGAGGGCGAGTTTTTTTCAATGGCGATGGCCAGATCACCGCTTCCTGTTGCGACATCGAGCAATAGGGAAGGTTCCCATTTCCTGACATGGCGCACCGCCGCCGCCCGCCAGAGGAAATCTAAGCCACCGCTGAGCAGGTGGTTCACCAGTTCGTATCGCTCCGCAATCGCGGAGAAGAGGTCCCTGACGGATGCCGGCTTCTCTTTTTGAATGTCCATGGTGGGTTGCTCCCGGAACGATCTGGTGATGGAGAAAATAATGGTGCTCACGAGAGGACTCGAACCTCCACGGGTCTCCCCATACGCTCCTGAGGCGTACGCGTCTGCCAATTCCGCCACGTGAGCAAGAACGAATAAGACTAGCGTGCACCATGGGAAAGTAAAGGAAGGGCTTCATAAAATCATTGGTGCCCTGCCATTAGGAAGCGTCTGATCGGTCATTTTAATGCGCCTTAATAAAAATTCCGCTGGCATGGACTCCGCTCCCGTGCCATGAAGAAGTTTCACCACACACCTCATGACCAAACAATCAGCAGCCCTCCTCGCCATCCTTCTTTCTGCAGGACTCCTCCACGCACAGTCTTCCTCCACATCCGGAGCGACCCCCGATCTCAATAAGATGATCTCGGAGGCCGTCTCCTCCAAAGGCGGCTCCAGCTCCGCCTCCGTGGCGCTGAAGGATCCGATCGCCGTTGTCAACGGTGAGAAGATCTCCAGGGCCGAACTTGAAAAGGCCTTCGATGAAGCGCTTGCCTCTCAGGGAGTGAAGGCTGCGAGCCTCACTGCGGATCAGAAACTTCAGGGCTACAACGAGATTCTCCAGGGGATGATCATCGAGAAGCTGGTCGACAAGCAGGCAGCCGATGTCAAGGTTTCCCAGGAAGAGATCGATGCCCAACTTGCCAAGATCAAGCAGCAGTTCCCTTCTCAGGATGTCTACGATAGTGAAATGAAGAAGGCTGGTCTGACGCAGGATCAATTTGTTGCCAATCTGAAACGCTCCATCCGCCAAAGTAAGTGGATGCAGAACCAGGTTCAAGGCAAGGATGGCGTGACGGATGCCGATGCCAAGACCTTCTACGACGCCAATCTAAAGGAATTTGCCAACCCTGATCTGGTCAAGGCCAGCCACATCCTCTTCCGCCTCCCTCCCGACGCGACTCCCGAGCAGACGAAGATCGCCGAGCAGAAGGCCAAGGATGCTATCGTCCGCGCCAACAAAGGTGAGGATTTTGCGAAGCTTGCTGCCGAACTTTCCGAAGAACCCGGTGCCGCCCAGCGTGGCGGAGATCTCGGATACTTCCCCAAGGACAAGATGGTGCCGGAATTTGCTGATGCGGCTTTCGCCCAAAAAGTCGGCACCGTCAGTGCGACTCCTGTGAGAACGAAGTTCGGCTTCCATGTCATCAAGGTGACCGATAAGAAGCCTGCCGGAACCGCCTCCTTCGACGAAGCCAAGGCCCAGATCCTCCAGTTCCTCCAGGCCCAGAAGCGCCGCGAGATCTTCAAGGGTGTGGTCACTGAGTTGAAGCAGTCGGCCAAGATCGAGGACAATCTTCCCGCTCCTTCGGCCCCTCCTATTGAGGCCAAATAAGGCTGTCTAAGCCTGTTGAGAAGATCCCGATGGTTACATCCAAAAAAATCTCCGTTGGGATCATTGGACTTGGGATTATCGGAAGTCGCGTCGCGGCCAATTTGCGCCGCGCTGGTTTTCCCGTAACGGTCTGGAATCGCACGCCGCGACCAGAGCCGAATTTTCTTTCCTCACCAAGCGAAGTTGCCGAGAGCGCGGACGTGATTCAGATCTTTGTCCGTGACGGTATCGCACTCATGGAAGTCATCCGGGCGATCTCCCCAGCCCTTGGGGAGTCTCACATCGTGCTGAATCACGCCACTGTCAGCCCTGCCGAGACCTTGGCGGCAGCGAGGCTTGTGGCCGAACGGGGGGCCGCTTTTCTGGATGCCCCTTTCACGGGAAGCCGTGATGCCGCTGCCGAGGGAGGCCTTGTCTATTACATCGGTGGTGACGAAGAGGTCATTGACCGGGTCCGTCCTGTGCTGACAGGTTCCTCCAAGGCAATCGTGACCATGGGGCCTGTGGGTGCTGCTACCTATGTGAAGCTGGCCACTAACATGATTGCAGCTGCGGAGATCGAGGTGCTGGCCGAGGCGCTCGCGCTGCTGAATCGGGGAGGAGTTCCGCTACCCCGCCTTGCCGAGGCGCTGGAACATAATCAGGCCAATTCGGGAACCATTAGCCTGAAGCTCCCGCTCATGCTCAAGGGAGAGTTCGCACCCCGTTTTTCCGTCAAGAACATGCTTAAGGATCTCCAAATCGTCCTCCATGCCGTCGAGGGAAAGAATATTGATCTTCCCGCAACCGCAGCGACTGCGGGCGCCCTTATGGGGGCTGTCCAGGCTGGATGGGGGGAGGATGATTTTGCCAGTGTCGCCCGCCATTATCCCTATTCCGGAAACTTGAAGGAGCCAGCGATTGAAGAAGCTTCTGCCCATGCTGTTCTGGAAACAGAGAATGTGACGGCCACGATCGAGAGTGAACCCGCTCCTCCAAAAGCAGAACCGGAGAAAAGGAAGTTCTTAGCTTTTCTGGGACGCGGCGGACGCGCCGATTCCTGATGGATTCCCCATTGGATTCCGGCTTGGATCCCCTCGCAGATCAGCTTCGCCTCGCCCGGATCAGCGGCGGGGCTTTTCAACTTCCTCCATGCCTACTGGTGCGGCTCTCTGGAAAAGATTCCTACCGTTATCTCAATGGCCAGGTGACACGCGACCTTAAGCACCTCACTTCTGGAAATATCCTGCCTGCCTGCCTGCTGACACCAAAGGGTAAACTCTGCGCTCCACTGCTGATCCGCCGCGACGGGGAGGATTTGCTGGTGGAATCCTCACCGGTCTTGGAGGATTCACTTCTGGCGCGACTTGACCGCTACATTGTGGCGGATGATGTCACACTTTCCATCGAAGTGCCAAAAGGCGGCGTGCATTTTTTTGGCAAGGCTGCCCGGGGAAAGGAATCCGAGGGCCTCGCTGTTTCACGCTTGGGAGCCCCCGGAATTGATCGGGAGCAAGAGGGTGGGGAAGAGCTGCTTGATGCCACAATGAAGGAGCATCTCTTTGATGCTCGTGTGATTGAAACCCTGCGGATCGAACGGGGCATTCCACTCTGGGATGTTGAGATGAGCGAGGAAACACTTCCTCCCGAAGTTGGACTGGATCGGACGCACATCGACTATGATCGAGGCTGCTACCCGGGACAGGAGACCATCTCCCGGCTCAAGAGCATTGGGAGGGTACGCCGACTACTCCACACGCTTCGTTCCTCGCCTGGCCAGGCTCTTCATACCGGAATGCGGGTGCGGGATGCAGAAAATAAGGAACTGGGTGAGATCAGCAGTGCCTCCGAGCAGTTCGACACCGGCTCGTGGGTGGCGCTTGCAATCCTCCCCAGGGATTCAAAGGAACCTCTTTTTGCCTTCGATCCCTTGACCGCGGGGACGACACAGATCAGCATCGCTGAAATTCACGGCTCATGAATCATCGATTCCTTCTTCTAGCACTCCTCCTTTCCGCACTGCTCTTCACGGGTTGTGCCTCCGCTCCTCAGACCGCCGGCACGGGGCCGGAATCAGCAGTGATGCTCGTGAAAGTCCGCAAGGAGAAGAAGCCTCAGCGCATCGTGATCCAATTGCGGGAGGATGCCGCTCCCCAGACCGTGGCCAATTTCAAGGAACTCGTCCGCCGCCATTACTATGACGGGATGCGCTTTCACCGGCTCTTTCCCCACCAGCTTGTCCAGACCGGTGATCCGAAGAGCCGTCGTGGCGAAAGCGACCGTTCGGGAACGGGTGGCCCCGGTTACACCATCCCTTCCGAGATCCGCCTGAAGCTGGATAAGGGGGCTGTTGTCGCCTCGCGTCTGCCCGACACAATCAATCCGACAAAGGCTTCCAACGGCAGCCAGTTCTTTGTCTGCATCGCTCCGATGCCCCAACTCAATGGTCAGTACACGGTTTTTGGCACAGTCACTGAGGGACTTGATGTGCTCGATGCCATCAGTGGCATTCCGGTCGACAGCAATGATTTCCCGTTGGAAAAAGTCGTGATCAAATCGATCAGGATGCAGTGAGATAAAACCGCTCTCCCATGGCATTGCTTCCCCCAAGCAAGGGTTTCCTGTTGATCGGGGGAGTTTTTATCGCCGGTATGGCGTTTGGTGGTTCTGTGGGATGGATACTTAAAGCATCCTCATTGCATCATCCATGGTCAGAGACTGCCGCGATAGGATTACGAGGCACGGGAACAAATAGTGCCGATTCAGAAAAGATGACGGCTGCCGAAGAGCCTGCTTCGAGTGCCACGAATGGTTCAAAAACACAAAAGAAGGATTTCTCCACCCTGCTGCACGCGGCGATGAGTCAGACCAGTCAGCGGAAACGGTGGGAGGCAATTTCTGATCTCATCGACTCTCTCGATCCCTCTCAGATTCCGGGGGCGCTGGCGGCGGTTCAGGCATTGCATGGGAATGAAAAGCGTATGGTGGTGAGCCAGTTGCTTGCACGTTGGGGCAAGGCTGATCCCCAAAGTGCTCTCGCTTATGCCCAAGGACTCACTGCTATTGGAGAGCGCAATCAGGCGGTGGCTTCCCTGCTGGGCGGATGGCTTAAGAAAGATCCAGCATCTGCCAAAGCCTGGGTGGAGCAACTCCCTTCTGGTATGGTGAAACAACAGGCACTGAGGCAAGTGATTGCGCAGATCGCCGAGATGGATCCGAATTCAGCAGTGCAGTTAGCCAATGCCCAGATGGGAGGGAATCGTAATCAGCTTCTCTCCATGGTTCTGTCAACTTGGGCTAATGAAGATTCAGTTGGAGCAGTCAATTATCTCAGTCAACTGCCTGAAGGGGTTCAGAAAAATCAACTACTCCAATCAATGATTTTCAATATCGCCAATCATGATCCAACGCGGGCGATTGCCTTAGTTGATCAGATGACACCCGGACAGTCTCAGGATCAGGTACTCCTACAGGTAGCAAATAGCTGGATGAATAGCGATCCGCAGGCGGCATTAGCTTGGGCGAATCAACAGACGGATGATCACATAAAAGCCATCATCCTGAATGGGCTTGTGAACGGCATGGCGCAGAATGATCCCCAAGGAGCACTGGCTTTGGCTCAGACGATGCCTGCCGGACAAAACAAGGATAATGCTATCAGTAGTGCCCTATCGCAGTATGCACAGAACGATCCGCAGGGAGCGCTTGGCTATGCCCAATCCCTTCCTGTCGGAAATGTCAGGAACAATGTCTTGAGCCAAGCTGTCAGCAGTTGGGCAAACAACGATCCTCAGTCCGCCTTGGCCTGGGTTAGACAACAGAACGATCCCCAAATCATGACTGCAATCTGGCTCCCACTCCTCAGCCAGATGGTAAATAGTGATCCCCAAGGAGCTATCACGCTTGCCCAGTCCCTCCCCGATGGCCAGATTCGAAATACGGCTATTTCCAATATCGGCTTTCAGTTGCTTCGGAATGATCCGGTCAGCGCGATGCAAGTGGTTTCCAGTATTGGCGACACCAATCAACGTAATGCTATGCAGCAAAACATCGCTCGCAACTGGATGACTTCTGATCCTGCTGCCGCCACGGAATGGATCAACAATTCCAATCTTTCAGTTGAGGTCAAATCCCGATTACTTCAGCAGAAGTGAGCGTCGAATGAATGGTGGGAATCCTGAATCCCCTTCTCATCTCTACCTGTCACCTTTTACCTTCCCACTTTTCCACTTCTGACCCTCTCCCTACACCTGCCAGGTCTGGAGGACACGGAGATAGGTGACACGTTCGTAGCCGCCTACATCGCGACACTTGCGATTTCTCCGGAGGTTCCATAGATTCCTTCCCCTGTGAGCTACCGCGTCTTCGCCAGAAAATACCGACCTCAGCGTTTTGAAGAAGTCGTCGGGCAGGAGCATATCACCCAGACGCTCCAAAATGCGATCAAGGGAAACCGTCTGGCGCAGGCTTATCTTTTTGTCGGGCCGAGGGGAGTGGGCAAGACTTCCACAGCCCGTATTCTTGCCAAGGCACTGAATTGTCAAAACGGCCCGACGGACAATCCCTGCGGTGTCTGCGACGCCTGTGTTGAGATTGCCGAGGGACGCAGCCTTGATGTGCTGGAAATCGATGGGGCCAGCAACAACAGCGTTGAGAGCATCCGCACGCTGCGGGAAAATGCAGCCTATGCACCCGCGCGAGGCCCTTACAAAGTCTATCTAATCGACGAGGTACACATGCTCACCACAGCGGCCTTCAATGCGCTGCTCAAAACACTGGAGGAGCCTCCTGAGCATGTGAAGTTCCTCTTTGCCACGACCGAGGCTCAGAAAGTGCCCGCCACCATCCTGAGTCGTTGCCAGAGGTTCGACCTTCGCAGGCTCACCCCGGAACTCATCGCCAACCATCTGCTCTTCATTGCCAAAAGCGAGGAAATCACCCTGGAAACAGCGGCTGCCGATGCCATTGCCCGTGGTGCTGACGGGGCCCTGCGCGATGCCGAGTCGATGCTCGATCAGGTCGTCGCCTTCTGCGGAACGACCATCACCGCTGCCGATGTGCATCAGGTCTTTGGATTCACGCCAAGGGAAACCATTCTTCAACTCGGACGGGCGCTGCTTGGAAACGACACGACGGCCGCGCTTGCTTTGGTAAAAACGCAAAGCGAGGCAGGCAAAGACCTTTCCAGACTTCTTGCCGATCTGATCGGTCTGTTACGCGATATTCTTATTTCTAAAGTCCATCCCCCCGAGGGATCCACTCCGGAATTCGAGCTGGGTAAGGCGATTGCCCAGGAGAAGCTGCTCCTGCTGCTGGATCACTTCGGCGAAGCCGAAGGACGTCTCCGCTGGACTAGCGACAAGAAGCTTCAACTAGATGTTGCCCTGATCAAAGCGGTTCATCTTCTGGAGGAGGTCAGCCTCACCGATCTCCTGGAGATGCTTACGGCGCTCAAGCGTGGAACTCCGCTCCCGACACCCGCCGTGCGCGCGGTTTCCAAACCCATCATGCCAATCCTGCCGGTCATTCCATCGGTAACCGTGGCGACTCCAGTAGTTCCTCAACAGACCACTCCCAAGAGTGTTATTCCGCAAGCGAGCGAACCCGTTCTTCTTGATCTTCCCGAGGAGAAAGAAAAACCCAGCCAGGAGAAAGCCGAACCTGCTTCCGAAGCCGATCGCTGGCATCTTGTTGCGATGGATTTGGCAAGCGATTCACCACTGAAATTCGGTTGGATTGAGGATAGCCGCTTTGTGGAGCGTGTCGGCAATGT
>Ga0302194_10001292_pt1 | contig 16015 bp, 9 predicted proteins | sample II_Bog_N1_1_FD_200227 | JGI IMG/M metagenome (GOLD analysis project Ga0302194, IMG submission 200227) | Peat permafrost microbial communities from Stordalen Mire near Abisko, Sweden - II_Bog_N1_1 | ecosystem: Environmental > Terrestrial > Soil > Wetlands > Peat | place: Sweden: Abisko, Stordalen...
AAGAAACATTTTTTTTAGCTGACTTTTTTCAGGACAGCTTCTTTTGATTGGTTATATAAAGATAACTCTATTAACAATATCATTACTAATAATTTATTACTTTTAACAACTTGACAAAGTAGGATTAGTATTAACAGATAAATTAATGATGTACAAAAAATCTTAATTATTTTTTTTCGGCATGAATTATTACAATTAATGAAAATTAAAAATACAATCTTCGTTTATATTAAAATGAAAATTAGAATCTCATTTATTTTATTACTAGCCTTTTTTAAGCTATCGGCTCAAAATGATGGAACTCGTTTTGTAAACGATACTAGTAAAATAGATTTGCGGGAATATTTTTTTAGTTCAGCTGCAATATCTCCCTGCTATTCATCCGAAAGATTAAAACAACTAATGCCTCAGCAGGATATTTTTAAACGAAAAGAAATGGATGAAGAACAATTCAATAAACTAACAGCGTACGAACATTTTGTCCATTCTTTTTACTATCCTGAATGGTATTACCAATCGTGCTCCATGTTTGGATATCCCAATAATGTCTTACAAACTATTCCTGCTGAGTTGAAAAGACAAGGTGAAGGATTTGTAATGAGTAGAAGGCAGATGGCAGCAATTACTCAATACAGAGATAGTACAATAATTCTGATGCAAAAGTGTATCGATAAAAAAAATGAGCTAAGTGATGAATTTAAAAAAGCTATCATTAACCTTAGAGCTTTTGAACTTATCCCAGCCATTATTACAACAATTGAAAATCAGAAAAAAGTAAAAGATCCTTATTTACTGACCACCTTGTGCTTATTGATGAGATTTAATTATGAACCGTTTAGTAATTCATATCTATACAAAGAATTATACCCATCCGTTTCAAATGAGAATTTTATTTCAGGAGCAGCTTACAAGAAATCTATTCCTTTTACAATTGAAAATTACAAACAGATTATCAAATGGGCTAAAGCATATTATGACCTCGAATCTAAAAGCTTATCAGAGTTTGTTGAAATACCTGGTGGTATTTACCAAGTAGGTGAAAAAGGACACTCGTTTAATCCTTTACGAAAAGTTGAGGTTCGACCTTTTCAAATAAGTCGTTACGAAATCTCAAATGAACAATTCAAGCTCTTTGTCAAAAATACTGGATATATAACATTGGCAGAAAAAAATAAAAATGCTTTTGTATTCAGATTGGGATTGGATGAGTTTGAATGGATTCAGGATTCCACCGCAAATTGGAGATTTCCTAATGGCATATCCAATGGCGGTATTGATGAAAAAATGAATCATCCAGTAACCTGTATCAGCTATGTTGATGCCTTAGCATATTGCGAATGGGCAAACGTAAGACTCCCGACGATTGAAGAATGGGAGGTAGCTTCAAGAGGAAATGCATCTTTTAATTACCATTATTTTGGAGACTCATTAAATCTCATCTATAAACATGCTAATATCTGGCATGGCAAAACACACTTAATGAAATATGATTCCGAAGATTATGTAACGACAAGTCCCGTTGGGAGTTTTCAACCCAACCCATTTGGTCTTTATGATATTTATGGAAATGTCTTTGAGTTCTGTTCAAACATACCTGAAGCATTTAATAAATTAAATACTGTTGCAGCTACCAGAGGTGGTTCCTGGTGGTGCTCTATGTATGCCTGTGGATTTTTTAACTCTATAGATATTGGCAGGGTTCAAAAAGAGGCATCCTTTTCAAATAATGGCTTTAGAGTCGTTTTGTGAAATTGAAGGGTTGAACAACGAATAAAGTCAATAATATTTTAATAAAGAATTTGCTATGAAAAAGTGTCTTTTATTCCTTTTTCTCTCACCACTTATTTCATCTATTTATAAAGAGCCTCCTGAATTCAATTATTCAGATTCAACCTTTGCTGTTGGATCAATGAAATATTTACCATTTCTTGGAGTAGATTGTAATGACTTATCTCAATCAGAGCAAAGTAAGTATTACGATTCCATTGTACAATTCCTGAATACACATCGAAATATTTATCTTGAGTTAGGATATCATTCCAATGAGCGTGGTGCTTATCAGTATAATAAAATATGGACTATGAAATTGGCTCAAATCTATAAAAATAAAATTATGGTCAATTTAATAGATACGTTACAATTTAGGACTGTTGGTTATGGTGAGTCGATACCCTTGGTTAAAAATGCCAAAACCGAAGAGGAACATTATAAGAATAAGCGTTGTGAACTAATTATTATTGATATTCGGAAATGATAAAAATACTATCTTCGTTCCAATGAAAAACAATGTATTTTACATACGTTTTAGTATCGGATTATTGCTGTATCTACTGACTGTTACAGGATTTTCACAGCAGTATACATTCCGGAATTATTCGGTAGATGAGGAGCTGGCTCAATCTCAGGTATATGCCATGTGCGAAGATAATAACGGCAATATCTGGTTTGGTACCAGAGGCGGTGGTATCAGCCGTTTTGATGGTATTGAATTCACAAACTATACCACACAGGAAGGTTTGGTCAGTAACTATATCCGCTGCCTGCTGAAAGATGCTTCTGGTACTATTTGGATCGGGACAGACAATGGTTTGTCTATTTATGATGGCAAAACATTTTCAACGTTTACAAAAGTAAAAGGACTTAGCGATGTCGCTATAAATGATCTGATACAGGGCAGCGAAGGTATTATCTGGGTAGCATCGGAAACAGGGATCTATCATACTTTGAATGACAGTCTTGTTGCTTTTGCTTCGGAAAGTGGAGCACCTTCAGAAAGAATCAATTGTTTGGTACAGGATAATTCCGGTATTCTCTGGGCAGGCACTGAGAACGGTTTGTACCGTTTCAGTTTGGAAAACAATCGCTGGAACATGCAGCATCTCACTACCCGCGAAGGATTACCTAATAACATCATTACCGCTTTGGCCAGACATGAGAATGGTGGCATCTGGATTTGCACCTATGGTGGTGGCGCAGCTGCTCTGCAGGACGGTGTGTTTACTTATTTGAACAAGTCTAATGGCCTTGCCGGCAATGCTGTCTTTGATTGCCTTAGCACGGATAATGGTACGGTATGGTTTGCTACTTCTAATGGACTTTCAAAATACGATCCTGCAAATTCCGGTATTTTTATGCAAATCACCGAAACTGAAGGCCTATCTAAAAATGTGGTGATGAGTATACTTAAAGACTCATTCGGTAATCTTTGGTTTGGCACCTCCGGTGGTGGCATAAGCAGGTTAAGCAGTGAACGTTTTATTCATTATACCGCTATTAAGGGTGTCTTTGGTACTTGGGTATACGCTATTCTTCAAGACAGAACTAGTTTGATGTGGTTCGGAACTTCTGAGGGTGGTGTAACGACCTACGATGGCACTTTATACAAACGCTTTTCCGAACGCAACGGATTTACTGCTTCTAAGGTAAAATGCATGAAGCAGGATGTGGCAGGGAATATCTGGCTGGGTACGATTGCCGATGGTGTGTATATGTATAATGGAAAAACATTCCGACACTTCAGCGTCCGAAATGGTTTAAGCAGTAACTTTATCAATGATATCCTAATAGATGCGAATGGCAGAATCTGGCTGGCAACTGCAGGAGGAGGTATCAGTTGTTTATTGCCTTCCTCTAATAATACCTATACAGTTAAAAACATACGAACACGTGACGGATTGGCAGGAGATCGCGTCAATACACTTACAGCTGATCATGATGGTAATATCTGGGCCGGAACAGCGGGATACGGCATAAGTGTTATACAATTCTCTGCTGAGGATAAAAAAACTACTATACGCAATTTCCACACTTCAGAAGGTTTGACCAGCAATACGATTCGTTGTTCCCTTACGGACCGAAACGGAAATATTTTTTTCGGAACAGCTGATGCAGGGCTCATCCTGTATAAGGATAAAACATTCTATTCTTTTACAAAGCAGCAAGGCTTATCTTCCAATAATATCTATTCATGCATTCTTGATGCGGAAGGAAAGCTCTGGATCGGGACGGATAAAGGTATTGATCAGATTGCCTTTTTAAATTATACGATGCAGGCAGTAAAACATTACGGAAAATCGGAAGGGTTCACGGGCATTGAAACCATGCAGAATGCAGTTTATCTCGATAATAAAGGTAAACTCTGGTTTGGTACGGTAAAATCGGCAACATCGTTTAATCCATCGGCCGATCGTGAACTGCAAGCCCCGCATGTACATATTACCGGGATGCACTTGTTCTTTGATAAGATCGAACAAACACCTTTTGGAAAAGTAACGCAACCATGGTATCCTTTGCCTGAAACATTGATCTTGCCTTACGATCAGAATCATCTGAGCTTTGACTGTATCGGAATCGAACAGGCCAATCCAGAAGCTGTTCGCTATAGCTGGATTCTAGTAGGTTTTGACAAACGCTGGTCGCCGCCGACAGAAAAACGCGAAGCGGTATATTCCAATCTTCCGCCGGGTACCTATACCTTTAAAGTGAATGCTGTTAACGAAGATGGTCACTGGAGTAAAAATCCAGCCGAGTATACTTTTACCATTCTTCCACCATTCTGGGATACCTGGTGGTTTATATTGATGACTATATGTATGTCAGGTCTGTTGATTTGGTGGCTGGTTTTAACTGCTATTCGAAAACTGAAAAAAGAAAATGCACAGGAGAAGCAGCGTCTGGAAACGGAACGTTCCCTGATGGAGCTGGAACAAAAAGCCCTGCGCTTACAGATGAATCCACACTTTCTCTTTAATTGCCTAAACTCCATCAAAGGACTCATTGCAGAAGATAAGCCGGAAGAAGCTAAAATATACCTCTCGAAATTTGCAAAACAGATGCGTACCATGCTCGATCATTCCATGGAAGCCTTGATAAGTCTGGAAAATGAAATCAACGGTTTGCGAATCTATGCCGAACTGGAAAAGCTGAGTCATGAAGATGCCTTTGATTTTGCGATTGAGATAGACCCGGCTTTGGATGTTTCATTTATTCAGATACCGCCGATGCTGATACAGCCTTTTGTCGAGAATGCTATTTTACATGGTTTGTCTTCAAAACAAGGCAAAGGAACGGTAAAGGTTTCATTTACTCTTGAAGGAATATACTTGAAGTGTGTTGTTGAAGACGATGGTATTGGACGTAAGAAGGCCGCTGAGATGAAAGAAGATTCTACACAAGCCCATAAATCAGCTGCCATTACAGTTACTCAGGAACGGCTGAATATTCTGAATAAAAAACTTAATTTGGAAGCAATCAATATACAAGTAACCGATCTGATGGATGATGAGTATAAGTCTTTAGGAACCCGTGTTAGTCTGTTAATTCCCTTTCAACAATAATATATATGATAAAAGCTCTTATTATTGATGACGTTGAGAAAGCAAGAAGTGCGTTGAAAAGCGATATCAAAACATATTGCCCGGGAATAGAAGTGATCGGTGAGGCAGATGGTGTGGAAAATGGACTACAACTTATTATGAACACTAAACCCGATGTGATCTTTCTGGATATTCGTATGTCCGATGGCAGCGGCTTTGACCTTATTGCAAAACTTCGTCAACAAGGATTGATACCTTTTCAGATTATCTTCACAACGGCTTATGATGAATATGCCATCAAGGCCTTTAAATTCAGTGCAATTGATTATCTTTTGAAGCCCGTCGACCACGAGGACCTCATACAGGCGGTGCAGAAAATAAAGAAGGATGATGTACAAAGTATATTGAAGGAGAATATGGAACTCTTGCTGGAGAGTGTGAAAGGTATTAAAACCTCTAACAAACGTATTGCGCTTAACAGTATGGATAAGGTACAGATTGTAAATGTAGACGACATCATACAATGTGAATCGCAGAAAAATTATACCTTATTTTATCTTACCAATAAAAGACAAGTTTTGGTGACCCGCACCTTGAAAGAATTTGAAGACATGCTGGAAGAACATAACTTTCTGCGCGTACACCATTCACATCTGATGAATATAAAACATCTCCGGGAATATATTAAAACAGAAGGGGGCTACGCGATTATGTCCGATGGTTCACAGGTACCAGTATCGGTAAGGAAAAAGGAACAGTTGCTCAGTCTCCTTGGGATCTAATAATGGTATTTGATTTTTACTGTCTGGGTATATCTCTGCTTAGAAATAACTATAGATCAATAATTGTCTTTTTTTTCATTTGAATTTGAAACAATTCCCAACGGCCTTGTTTCAAATGCCGTTAAAAAATCAGAGTTCATGGAGCTTTTTGAACCCTGCAACAAGCCCGACCTTAGGAGGGCGGTTTTGCAGCGTTAGCTGAATGAATACTGATTCGTGGCCTTTTTGAAACACAGCCTTGATCTTTTGGTTCTTTTGTATCAAGATAAAAGAACAGAACCATTAAAAAGAAAGAACAGTATTATTAAGACAGGAAAACTGTGTTTAGAGCTTTTACTAAGTATAGGTTTAAGTGTTGAATTTATTTTCTCCGGCATCTTTTTTTACTATCGCATTCTTCCACGCTTTTTGGCCAAAATGATGAAATTTCTACCAATCACTGTTTGCCGTTCTTTGCGTTTTCCAGAATCTCAAAATCAACTTTTAATACTTCACCGCTTTCGTCTACCAGTGTCAGAATATGGCTTCCAGCTTCCGGATATAATGCAAGCTGGTGTGTTCCGCTGGTTTCCCCCACATACGTATCATCCACATGCCAGTAAATAATAACTCCGGCTTTTGGGTGTGTGGCCTGGAAAACAGTCTTGCTCAGCGAACCATCAAGGTTTACCGGAATGTAGATACGGCTTTGAGGATGCGGATAAATCATCTCCATTGATTTTTCACCACAGCTTTCACAATCCTTCCGCCACATCGGCAGTGGCGTATAATCGGGATTTTTGCGTGCATAATAGAGCGCTTGTACCGGTGGCAATACAAAGAAATAACTTGTATGCATTTCGGCTGGAGAGATGCAGGTACCGTTTACCCGTTTACCCTCCTCATCCAAATGTACTGCAATGTGATACAGGCAAGGCACCGTTTTTAATCCTGCCTGCGGTACTGCCATTGCTTCGGTATCCTTGCAATATTCACCAGCCTTGTGACCACTTTGTTTGCATACCTGTATCGTTTTCATATCTGTAGCAGGAAATTCAAACCAGTCAGCATTGTATTCTAATACATGAAAGATATCGAAGAGTAGGGGTGCGGCAGCCGAAATACCGGTAAGTCCCGGACGGCCTTCACCATCTGCATTTCCCGTCCATACAGCCACAACATAATCCGGTGTACACCCGACGGCCCAGCCATCTCGGAAACCAAAGCTGGTACCTGTTTTCCATGCAATCCTGCCCGATGAAGTAAAGTTTTGCCAATTGCTTTCAGCATCCGGACGCACTACTTCAGACATAGACTCAAAGGTATGCCATACGGAGGCTGCATCTAATACAGATGTTTCGATCAGTACTTCTTTTTTTGCTCTTGGATGTGATGCAGCAAGATTTACATTCAAGGGACGAAATACATGTGGATCGTATTTTCCCTTGTTTGTGCGGAATTGTTTTAGGGTTCTTCCCATACCTGCATATATGGCACCAAGATCCCATAAGCTTGTTTCTGCACCGCCCAGGATCAAGGAAAGACCGTAGTGAGCAGGAGGCTTATTCAGGCTTGTCATTCCCATTTTTTTTAATCCTGTATAAAACTTTTCAGTTCCATGTTGTTGCAGCATGCGCGCTGCAGGTATGTTTAAAGAACGAGCCAGTGCTTTACCTGCCGGTACTGCACCATCGTAGCTATGATCAAAGTTCTTAGGTGTATATCCTCCAAAATGTATTGGGATATCCGGTATAAGCGTGTTGGGAAGAATTTCTCCATCATTCAGCATCTGTGCATACAGCATGGGTTTTAAAATACTTCCGCTGCTTCTTCTTGCAGGAACAATATCTACATCATTATTGTGTGCATTTGTACTATCTCTTGTATTGCCAATATAAGAGATCACATCTCCGGTTTCTGTATCAATGACTAATGCAGCAGCATTGTAAATACTGTTTTCTTTCAACTGCTGATAATGACGGTCTACAATTTGCTGCACGTGTTGCTGTATATGCACATCGATCGTAGAAATGAATACTGCTGATGATTGCGTATTTCCGGTCTGTTGCTGACGAATGTCTTCGGTCAGGTGCGGTGCCTTGTTTGGCAGTGCCAGCGGACGATCGGGAAGGGCTTCTGTTTTTGAAAGCATGCAGGTAATGGAATCTATGATACCTTCCCGGTAAAGTTTATCCAGCAGTCTGTCTCTTTTTATTTGCAGTAGCCTTCGGTTTCTTCCAGGGTGTATCAAGGCCGGACTATTGGGAAGTACTGCCAGTGTTGCTATTTCGGCCCAGGAAAGTTGTACGGCACTGCGTCCATAATATTTCCACGCGGCAGCTTCCAACCCTACCACATTACCTCCGAATGGAGCATGGGCAGCATACAGCGCCAATATCTCCTGTTTTGAATAACGGATCTCCAATCGGGTCGCTACTATTATTTCAATCATTTTTTCAGCAACTGTTCTCGCCTGACCTTTGCGGGCAAGACGGATTACTTGCATGCTGAGCGTACTGCCGCCGCTGACAATCTCTTTATGCTGTATATTCATTCGGAAAGCACGCAGCATAGCCAATACATCTATGCCCGGATGTACTGCAAAACGTTTGTCTTCAAAACAAATTATAGCCTTGCTGAATTTATCGGGTACCTGATTACTGTAAGGGAAGCGCCATTGCCCGTCAGCGGCTATCCGGGCACCAAGCAAGATTTGCTTTCGATCCAGTACAACCGTGCATACCGGATCCCGGAATAAGGGATCCGGCAAACAAAACCAGTAGGAGACAGCAGCCACTCCAAACAGAATCGAAAATACAATTCGGTATTTTTTAAGAAAGCGGATTATGCGTTTCATGGATAAACAGCGTTTGGAGTTACTTCTACCCACATGCCATGTTTACGGGCATTAATAGAATGATCGTACATTGCTTCGGAATATACCGTTGGCAGATAAAAACGTCCTTCGTAGCTGGCATGCAATAATATTGCAAATGTCTTTTTCTGTTTCACCGTAAGATCATAAAAACTATTAACACGATCATCCCGAATGTCCTGATACGTGGGTACATCATAACGATTGCTTTGTCCGGAAGGATCCATACGCGTATTATGTATTTCCCAGCCGGATGGAAAGATTTGAGTCAGGGATAATTGCTCGTAATTACGTACGCCTATATTGACTATTGTTACCAGTGCCATAAAATCTGTTCCCTGGGGAATAGACGCAGGGTTGATGCGTTTACCATCCATTGAGGTATAAACGATGTCCAGTCTTAGTCCATTCGCAGCATCAGTCTTATCATCTTCAGCAGGAATACCAGTTGTAATGACTTTAGCAAACAACACAGCTTTACCTGTCTGTTTTATTTCGATGACATTAGTTTCGTTGTTGTTCCAAGTGTATTGCCATATCGGGGAAATGGTATTTACTTCTTTCCAGGTACCATCCTTCAAACGATAGGCAAAACGCATATCTTCAGGGCTACTATTTGTTCCGGTATATGCGGCAATGGCTACCAATGCATAGGCGGTTGCTTGTGTATTCATATAATCACCACTGTTTAAGCTCGCAGCTAATACATTCATTAAAGAGGCTGCTTTGGTTTTCTGACCCATAATACTCAAGCTTTGCAGTATTATGGCTTTATCCCGTTCATCCGATCCAAAAGTATTGGAAAGCTCCTTGTACGCAGCAATGTTCAGGGAAACTGTTGCGGTCATTTCAACAGCAAGCTCGCGCTGTCCGGATAGGTAATAGGCTGTAGCCAGATACCATATTGCCGGTACCGACTTTAGTTTGGTTAAGCGCATGCGATTCATGGAACCTGTTTCGGGTGCCTTTGCCAATGCTAATAAATACAATCTATATGCCTGTGATACTTCATCCCCATCGTTCCAGTTGCGTGCTGCCATTTTCTGATAGTTGATCCATTTTTCTTTAAAGCCATAAGGTAATACATAGCCGATGCGTTCTGCCTCCAGCATAAAGTGTCCGGCATAACAGGTACCCCAATCATTTGTTTCATGATCGCCGGGCCAGTAGGAAAGACTGCCATCGTTTAACTGAAACGTTTTAAGCCGTGTTATTCCTGCTTTAATGTTTTTGTCTATCTCTTTTTTTCTTTCAGCAGAAAGCATCAGTAATTTAGTTAAGAATAATTGCGGAAAGACGGACGATGTTGTCTGCTCCACACAACCATAGGGATAATGGATGAGATAGTCCAATCGTTTGCTCAGATTCAGCGGTGGAATGGAGGAAACCTCAAGCGTTGCATGGTTACTTCCGTTTATGCCGGCAGGCATGCAATGCTGCTTCCACATATTTCCAGTCTTCAATGTTATTTGCGATACATTATAAACAGCAGGGTTCGCATTCCGGATATCAATCTCCGTTTCATATACAGCTATCTCTTTCCCGCTTTTAGCCGTTACCCGTATGTTTGCTTTTCCAGTTGCTGCCTTCACGTTCATAGGGAAGAATATAAGCTGTTCACCTGTTTTTGAAAATACCAGTTGTTGTGTTGTGTTTCCCGAAGCACTTACTAAACCAGTTACTTCCAGGTGTACCGAAACGTTTTTAATATGCGGTTCCATGGCAAAGACCGTTACCGGAAAACGGAACGATTCATTCGGCCCAAGTACCCTTGGAAGCGTACCAAGCAGCATCAGTGGTTTTTTAACCGGCACCGTTTTTTCAGCCGTTCCATAGGTGCCATTCTCTGCTGCAATTACCATAACCCGCACGGAGCCAACATAATTGGGGAGTTTGATGCTATGTGTTTTCTGTTCACCTGCCCCCGCATAAAAAGGCCCCATAAATAACACTACCGGTTTAAATCGATTTGCTTTGGCTCCTTCCAGTGAGCCTCTGATACCATCACCGCCGATGCTTAACAGGTTTTTAATTTTTGATGCGTCAGCACCTGCCACATCATCAAATAGATCCCAGGTTTTTACATCTAGTGCCTGGCGCTCATTGAAGTTACTCCATACATCCGGGGTTTTGTATCGAGTAAGATCCAGCAATCCTTCATCAACAACAGCAATTGTATAGGTCATAGGTTTGCCATCCTGTTCAGCAATACGAATACTTACTTTTTGTTCCGGAGCCAGTTGCTCTGCCATGTTGATTATCGGATGCAGGTGTGTGGCAGGATCTTCCACCAGCAATGGCAATACCCCATACATACGCATCGGAAGATCGTTACTGGTTTGCGCATGTGGCTGTAGTAAGGTTATATGAGCAAATACATTCGGTGCCATGTTTTTGGTGGCCGGAAAAGTAAATCGTGTAATACCTTTCTGTGCCTGTATCCAGTAAGACCCGATTACTTTTGTTCCGGATTCCAGACTAAGCAAAGCTCTACCCGCAAAGCCGGTAGGGATATTTAAGGTAATAGCTTCCCCGACTGAATATACATCCTTGTTTGCACTGAAGACAAGCATTTTAGCTCCTCCAGGATTTTCTTCCTCGCTGCGACCGCTCCAGCCGGGCCAATCCAGGTATACAATTTTTCCGCTGCAATGTCCGCCGGCATCGGTTACTTTTATCAGATAGCGTCCCCAGTCTGCTGCCTTTACCCGAAGCTTCCATTGCGCTTCTCCATTCTTTGTCGTCACGCTGTCTGTTTGTATAGGTTCCGCATACACACTTCCGTTGTAATTGAAATTATCCTCTCCGGAGGTATCCCACCACCATTTCCAGGAGATTTTATAGAGTGCTATACTTAGTTTTTTGCCGGATAAAGGGTTTCCTGCGGAATCAAGGCTTACCAGTTTTAGAACATGATCCTTATTGGTGGAAAGCATATTTCCAACTCCATCCTTGCTGGATGACTGTATACCTGCATAAGCTTCATACGTATGGAAAGGCATACTGAAATAAGCCGTGCTGAAATTGCCTCCGGGTTCATATACTCTTGCCTTGATGTTGGCTTTCAGCATACCGGGTATGTTTCCTTCAATAGGCATGTCCGCTCCAATACTTATTAATCCCTCGGCACTTAAATTCCCTTTAAATATTTCTTTGGTTTCAGAGCTGAATTTTTGAGATGGATCATCAAAGGTATAGTCTGCATAATTTTTAAACCGCACAGGAGTCTGCGTAAAAGTAACCGATGCTTCTGCTTTCAGATTCTGAGCTGCTGCACCATGCAGCCATTGTGCACGAAGGGTTCCTTTCAATAACTGATTTTTTCGTTCCGCTTCACTTGTTTCCCAATCCAGATGAATCTTTAATCGGTTTGGAATAATGGTTTCAATCTTTATGTTTTTTTCAAACGTAGCTCCGCCTGCGATCACCTTTACAAAATAATTACCTGTTGGTGCGTCGGTATCTATAGCTGTATGAAAGGCATAGAAATGATGTACCGATGTTGTTTTTACAATTCTCCGGATCAGCTCCTGCTGAGGATTGTATAATTCAAATACAACAGGATGTGAAGCCGGCAACGCTTTTAATTTATCTTCCAGAATAAAATTCAGGTATATGGAATCTCCTGGCCTCCATACGTCGCGCTCCGCGAAGATAAAACCTTTCATGTCTTTGTGGTATTCTTTTCCTCCGGTATCAAATCGGCTTAAAGAAAGGGAAGAACCATTGTCCAGTCTCAGGTAGCCGCGTTGTCTTCCATATTTGGCAATCAGCAAAAAAGGTTTTGCTGTCACTTTTATTGTTGCGGTACCATCGGCAGCAGTTTTTCCTGCCGCAATCAACTGTTGCTGATAATCATATATGTCAATTGATACGCCGGCCATGGGTGCCGTGCTTAACAGATCCGTCACAGCAGTAAAGAGTGTTCCTTCCGAACCTCTTTTAGCCATAATACCAAGGTTGCTGGCCAGTATGTTCCGAACAATCATTCTGTCGGCATTATAATACGATTTCTTGCAGGGATTGTCGCGGTCTTCATAGTCTTCATTCTCATAATACGAATCATCCCAATAGTAATAATAGCTATCCGGATCACTCCAGGAATCGGGATCAATATGTACGATGTCGTTGGAGTCGTCTGTCGTTGAATCTGTACAGGGGTAGAGCGAATAAGACTTACGGAAACCAATCGCCACTTCATATATAGCACCCGGTTCCGTGCGGATCAGCTTGCTTAAATCCAGTACATGACGATTCCAGTTTTTAAGGTCTGTTTTTTTATTTTTACCAAGTAGTATTTTTTTGTTCAGTAAGATCTTTCCCACACGTTTAAGTTCTCTGGACTCGTCCAGTTTGTTGATCTGCAGAAATTGCGGAATATTTTTTTCTGTAATCTGAATGATGCGTATATCCACGGCCGAAAGATTAACGGCTTCGAACGCAAAGGGCAGCATATCGGAATGAGGAATAATCGTTCCTTTACCAACCGCTTTTAGTTCCGGATACAGTTCTTCAAAGACAACCGTTGCCGTGGAACTGCTTTGCAGAATCTGGCCCTGTGTGTTTTGGATGTTCTGTTCGATCCGTATTTCTTTTTCCCCAAGTAATCTGTGTGCCGGGAACACATGGATCTTATTATCTTCTACGGTAAAGCTCGCATCGGCATTGTCTATGCGGATCAATCCATCCAGGATCTGATTCTTTTTAATCGGGTCGGAGAATTCAAGCGTAATGGATTGCGCAGGATAACTGGTGCTTGTAGTATGTATATGCATGAAATTTCCCAGCGGGGTAATCGGAACCACCTTTCTTCCGCTGCATTCCAGGCCGCTGTAATAACTGCCGCTCCAGGTAATCACCACGTCAGAAGGGGTATTAGTGCGCAGCAGGCTGTCAATGGTAAAGCGGTATACGTTTTCCTTTTCCTGTTCCCAGGTAATAGGCATGTGTTTCTCTTCATGCGAAGCCATAAAAAGTTCTTCCAGGGTATTGCTCGATTCAAAATCCGAAAGTGTAACTGTTCCCTGTATTTTTTGCCATTGAGGTTGTTCATTATTCATTGGGGCAGGCGTGCCGACCTCAACCTTTACCGATTGTTTTCGGGTGCAGAACAAAAACTGAAAGCTGCTGAGTGAATCCACCACCGTTGGAATCATATTCTTCAGTGCAAAGGTGCCTCTGAAGGATTGATTGGATCGGAGAGTGGAATAGGGCCTAAACTCAATGGTGCGGGTATCAATCCAAACCGTATTACCGTAAATGGATGGTTCAAAGGAAAATGGATCCCCGGGGATATTTGAATTGAGTTCTTCCGGGCGTACCATTTCATCCACAAAGCGTATGCGTATGGGGGAGTTTCTGGAAACTTCACCGGCAGTAAAAGCGGTAATGTATTTACTGTATGCCAGGGGGGATGTTAATTTTTTTGGTTTATGCTTATAGCTATAAACAATGGCAGCCGCAAAGACGGCTAAAATCAGAAAGGCAAGGCTTCCGGAATTGAACAGGAATTTCTGTTTCATAGTGCGGGGGGATTAGCGATGGAAAAATAGCCCCCGGCATGATGTTATTTTTGAAGATTGAATAAGTGTAGCAGAATAGGAGATAAGTGTCGGAAGGCAGCAATTAGGAGGATTGGAAGAATATAAAAGCTTTGTTGTTCCTCTTGAAATTAGTGACTTACAAATTCTGATGGGTATGATCATTCTTTGCTTTTCAAATAGTATTTAACAAAGGAGGCTTAATTTGTTTCTGTAATTTTTGAAGTTTAATCAATATGAGAAATGAAAATGTTGCTGGAATTTATAAAGTACATTCTACTAACAAGCCTTACAATCTTTCGATAATAAGACTTGTTAGCAGAATGTACAGCACTCGTTTTTGTTTTGTTATGTTGCTATTAATCAACTACTAATATTTTATTAGTGGAAAACAAGTAATATAAATTGTATAATTCTTGTTGATATTCGGTTTCTGTCTAAATAATATTCAAATGTAATCAAAGATATGCAAAAGTTTCCCAATAGGAAACTTTTGCATATCTTTGTACGTTACTAAGGCAGTACACATTAACTTAATATGAATAAAAGTGTCACGGTTCATCATTTACCAGAGGTTATAGCATTCTTAGATAGTTTAAGTAATAAAGATCAAGATAAAATTGCAACAATAATTAAAAAAACGGAAGACGGATTTCAAGGTGATTGGTTTAAAAAATTAACTGGGAGTGATGGTATATGGGAATTTTCTATTGATTATAATGGAAAATTTTATAGGCTCCTTTGTTTCTGGGATACAGAAGATCCAAATAACATAGTGATTGTGTCCGCAGTTGCATTTAAGAAGAAAACCAATAAGACACCTTCTAAGGAAATTGATAAAGCCGAAGCCATTAAAAAAAAATACTTTACATAGAGAAATTACAATTACAAGAGCGAAAGTACACATACGTCCACAAACAAGAGAGAAATAAAACTATGACAAAGACCAAGCAAAATGAAAGACTACGCCGGGTAGGTGCAGTTTCTCACTCTGAATGGATTGATAAATCAATAGGAAAGATAGGTACTGAACGAAGAGATAAATTTGAGGAAAACTTGAAAATTGAATTGTTAGGTGAATTTCTAAAAAAGATCAGGAATGACCATAACATAACACAAGAAGAGGTTGCAAAACACATGGGACATGGCAAGTCTTATATTTCTAAAATCGAAAATGATATTGCAGGATTAACAATTAGTGCGTTATCTAAGTATTTACAAGCTTTAAACATGGCTAAATTATCTATCCGAATAGAAGATAAAAATGGACATCCAGAAGAGCTAGTAATATTTTAATAAACCATTTTAAGTCGGATTACGAATAGTTATCCGGCTTTCATTTTTAATCTATTTACCATGACAGAACAACCAGCTCCTAAAAAGAAAACAAACTATACATTATTCCTACTTTGTCAAGTTGTTAAAAGTAATAAATTATTAGTAATGATATTGTTAATAGAGTTATCTTTATATAACCAATCAAAAGAAGCTGTCCTGAAAAAAGTCAGCTAAAAAAAATGTTTC
>Ga0302194_10001293_pt1 | contig 16002 bp, 6 predicted proteins | sample II_Bog_N1_1_FD_200227 | JGI IMG/M metagenome (GOLD analysis project Ga0302194, IMG submission 200227) | Peat permafrost microbial communities from Stordalen Mire near Abisko, Sweden - II_Bog_N1_1 | ecosystem: Environmental > Terrestrial > Soil > Wetlands > Peat | place: Sweden: Abisko, Stordalen...
AACAATATGATGAAGGCGGAAGACTCCGAAAACGAGGTTCAGATCACGGGTACAATTAGCGATACCGGCAAGACGTTTGTCAGCGAGAGCGACCATAAGAACTGGACCATCACCAACCCTGAGGCAGTGAAAGGACACGAGGGGCACCGTGTCGTCTTGAGGGCAAATGTCCACGCGGACAAGAACGAAGTGCACGTTGTGTCAGTCAAAATGGCGAAGTGATCGCAAGTAGACCGACAGCATGCGGAACGACTCTGTCGATCAGCCGTACGGGCGATCGAAATGGGGCCGGGTTTTGGTTTGCAATCGAGCGCCCGCCATCTGGCCGCGCGAATCCGCCCTCAACAGGTTCAACAATCAGATGGAGACAACAGAATTCGCCGACCCACCTGGTTTGCGCCAGGTGCGCTAGTGTGTCGAACCTCATAAATACTGACATTGTTGCCGACCGAAGAGCGCGTAACCGTCTGCAAAATCGGCTACAGCGATGCAGCGGAAGAACCAGCGCCTAACTGGTGGCAAGCTGCTTGAGACCCAGACCGGCCCTTTTCCTAGACCGGAAGGCGTTTCTGCCAAGCTCATTGGATAAACCATCGCGACGGACTTCTTTACCATTTCCCTGCCATGCGTGTCTTTCCCTGTCCTGGGACACCAGCGAAGGGGGATGCTCCACTTCGCCGCCAACTAACACCCTACGGACCGATGGGTGCAGTTCGGCACTGGGCAATTCAAAAGCGCTGGCTCGAGAAGTTACTTGAGTTACTTGGAGTCACCATTACCTCGAGAGCATGATCGTCATTATTAATTATTGATGGAGGCTTTCGATGTCCTCAAAAAATATCTTCGCGCCTGCGCTGCTGTGCGGATTATCCGCTCTTTTTCTACTGGGTCTGTCCGGATGTGGCAGTTCGACGCCTCCGCCCATCGCTGTTGCGATAACGGCGCCCAACGGCACGCAGAGCATCGATCAAGCGCAAACCGTGGCGATCACCGCCTCGGTTGCAAACGACGCGAAGAATGCAGGAGTGGCGTGGAGCGTTTCGGGTGGCGGCACATTGACCAACCAAACCACGACGTCGGCTACATACAATACCCCAGCGTCGGTGCCTGCTGCGCTGACGGCAACCGTGACGGCGACCTCGATCACCGATTCGACGAAATCGGCTACGTTGCAGATCAAGGTCAATCCTCTGCCCGCCGTAACAATGACATCGATTGCGGCGGCGACTGCGGGGACTGCCTACAACGCCGCGCTGACTGCGTCCGGAGGAACCAGTCCGTATACGTGGAGTGTCAACCCGACAACGCTACCCCCGGGATTGAGTTTGAACAGCAGCACGGGGGTAATCAGCGGCACGCCGACCGGGGGAGGCGGGGGTTCGTTCGCCTTCAAGGTTACCGATGCAGCGGGTGATTCCGCTACCAGTCCGGCGATAAACTTTACCGTGAACGCGCCACCGGCGTTGACCATTACGACTCCATCGTTACCGGCGGGGGTGATGGGTACGGCGTACAGCCAAACGCTGCAGGCGACCGGTGGTGTTGCGCCATATAAATGGAGCTATACAGGAAGTTTGCCCGCTGGGTTGAGCTTGAGCAGCGCAGGCGTGATTTCGGGTACGCCGACCGGAACTTTCACCGGCACATCGAACTTCGCAGCTACGGTGACAGACTCCCAGACGCCAACGAACGCCACGAATGGCGCCAACCTGGGCATCGCGATCAGCGCGCCAACGCTGAAAATTACGCCGGCAACGCTGCCGGGCGGGACGCTCGGTACCGCGTATAACCAGACGCTGGGGGCGACGGGTGGCATCACGCCGTACGCCTGGTCGATCAGCGTTGGAGCGCTGCCTGCCGGCTTAACGTTGAACGGGGGCACGGGTGCGATTACGGGCACTCCGACGGGCAGTGTGACCGGCCCGATCAACTTTACGGTCAAGGTAACGGATGCGGAAGTGCCGGCGGGGACGGCGACGGCGGCTCTGAGCATCACGATTACGGCGGCGCCGCTGAGTGTGGTGACGAGTTCGCTGCCGACGGGAGTCGACGGATCGAACTACTCGACGACGTTGCAGGCGGCGGGCGGAGTGTCGCCCTACACGTGGCAGGTGACGACTGGCAGCCTGCCGGCGGGACTGACGCTAAGTGGGAACACGATCTCAGGTTCGCCCACGGGAGTGGGGACGACGTTTACGGTGACGGTGACGGATGCGGAAACACCGACCGCGCAAACCGCGACGAAACAGTTGACGATCACGGTGAATCCGGCGCTTTCGATCACGACCGCGACGTTGGCGGCGGGCACGGTAGGCACCAGCTACAGCCAGACGCTGGCGGCAGCGGGCGGCATCACGCCGTATGCTTGGGCGGTGACGAGCGGCAGCCTGCCGGCGGGACTGACACTGAACGCTTCGACGGGCGCGATCACAGGCAAGCCGACGGGGCCGCAAGTGGGGCAGATCAACTTCACGGTGACGGTGACCGATTCGGAGAATCCGGCCAAGACCGCGAACGCCAACCTCAGCATCACCATCAGCGCGCCACCACTGAGTGTGACGACGTTGACTCTGCCGGGTGGGACGCTCGGTACCGCGTATAACCAGACGCTGGGGGCGACGGGTGGCATCACGCCGTACGCCTGGTCGATCAGCGTTGGAGCGCTGCCTGCCGGCTTAACGTTGAACGGGGGCACGGGTGCGATTACGGGCACTCCGACGGGCAGTGTGACCGGCCCGATCAACTTTACGGTCAAGGTAACGGATGCGGAAGTGCCGGCGGGGACGGCGACGGCGGCTCTGAGCATCACGATTACGGCGGCGCCGCTGAGTGTGGTGACGAGTTCGCTGCCGACGGGAGTCGACGGATCGAACTACTCGACGACGTTGCAGGCGGCGGGCGGAGTGTCGCCCTACACGTGGCAGGTGACGACTGGCAGCCTGCCGGCGGGACTGACGCTAAGTGGGAACACGATCTCAGGTTCGCCCACGGGAGTGGGGACGACGTTTACGGTGACGGTGACGGATGCGGAAACACCGACCGCGCAAACCGCGACGAAACAGTTGACGATCACGGTGAATCCGGCGCTTTCGATCACGACCGCGACGTTGGCGGCGGGCACGGTAGGCACCAGCTACAGCCAGACGCTGGCGGCAGCGGGCGGCATCACGCCGTATGCTTGGGCGGTGACGAGCGGCAGCCTGCCGGCGGGACTGACACTGAACGCTTCGACGGGCGCGATCACAGGCAAGCCGACGGGGCCGCAAGTGGGGCAGATCAACTTCACGGTGACGGTGACCGATTCGGAGAATCCGGCCAAGACCGCGAACGCCAACCTCAGCATCACCATCAGCGCGCCTACGTTGACCATCACTACAGGCTCGCTTGCCACGGGTGTAATCAACCAGTCTTACAACGCCAGTCTTTCCGCAACGGGCGGCATCGCGCCCTATTCGTGGACCATCAGCGCTGGCAGTTTGCCGCCCGGACTGAACCTTAGCAGTTCAGGCGCGATCACGGGGACGGACAGCACGCAGACCGGGACCTTCAATTTCACCGTTCAGGTCACGGACTCTGAGTCGCCAGCGCAGACCAAGACGAAGGGTCTGAGCATCAGCATCAATAACAGCGCTCCGCTCCAGATCACGACGACCGGTCTGCCGGCAGGAGTCATCAATACTCCGTATTCGAACAGTGCGTTCCTGTCGGCCACCGGCGGAATTCAGCCCTACACCTGGAGCATCAGCTCCGGCAGTCTGCCTCCGAATGTCACGCTGAACGCCAGCACGGGCCAGATTTCGGGAACGCCGACGTCCACGGGAACGTTTAACTTCACCGCCAAGGTGACGGATTCCAGCAGTCCGATGGAAACGGCGACCGCTAATTTGAGCATTACCGTCAATGGCACGCTCACGATCACCACGGCGTCGGTTCCCAACGGCAGCGTCAGCACGCAATACAATGCCACGGTCAGCGCGGGCGGCGGCATACAGCCTTACAGCTGGAATATCACCAGCGGAAGCCTGCCGCCGGGGCTCAATTATGGCAACAATAACAACAGCCTGAGCATATCCGGACAGCCGACCACAACGGGGAGCTATCCCTTCACAGTTCAGGTCACCGACAATCAAGGGGACACGGCCAGCCAAGGTTACACCATCGTCATCGGCACGCAGCCGGTGGGCTATACGATTTCCGGCACGGTGAGTTATAGCGGCTCGAAGACCGGCTGGACTTATCTGGAATTGAGCAGCAGCAACTGTAACGGCTGTAACAACCTCGGCACCAGCATCTCCGAAGCCACTCTCACCTCGACGGGAGCTTTCACCATTCATGGCGTCACGCCTGGCACCTACACTTTGCAGGCGTTCATGGATAACATTGGCTACGGCGCCCAGAACGCGTCGAACCCCACGGGCAGCACCAGCAACTTGACCGTTACCGACGCGGGGCTGAGCGGCGTCTCCATCGTTCTGACCGATCCCGCCCCGGTGGTTCTCAGTTCGGGTCCTAGCTGGAGCGCGAGCAGCGGGTCGGGCGGATTCAACGGCGGCGCCCTCGTCTCCTTCGGGACCATTACGAACAACAACGGCATCGAGATGGCTGCCTCCTACACCCTCGAATGGAGCACCAGTTCGTCGTTCGCCTCAGTCGCTGGAAACAAGAGCTTCCCGGCAAGGGGCAACAACAACCCCTGGATTGTCACCGGCCTCACGAGTGGTACTACCTACTACTTCCGCGCCGAGGGCGTAGCCGTAGGCGGTTCGACCAGCAACTGGTCGGCGATTTCCAGCGGAATAACCGTCGGCGCTCCTTCCACTGGCAACGCGGTCTCCGGCACGGTCACGTTTAGCGGGACGGCTACCGGGCCGCTGTATGTTGGCTTCTACGACCAGAACACCGGGAATGTCTATGCCGATCAGGTCGGAACCGAAGCGGACCCGCCGACGAGCCCGGCAAGTTACTCAGTCAAGGTTCCGACCGGCTCCAATTACTTCTTCTTCGGAATCCTCGACCAGAACAACTCAGGCATGGTCGGCGGTCCGGGACAAATCTCCAACGTGAACGGAAACGGCAACCAGGCCCCCGTAGTCATCACCGGCCCGTTGACCAACGAAGATCTCACCTTGTCGAGCGCCAATAGCGCTGCTGTCGTGATGACGCAGAGCCAGCAACAGATCAGCCCGAGCGGCACCACCACCAATTACAGCATCGGATTCAACGTCAACGGTCTGTTCAAGCTGCCAGTGGCGGTGGAGATTGCTTCGGACAACGATCCGGGAGTGGTCATTCCCGCGGACATTGCCAATAACGCCTTTAACGGCAACTCCGATAAGTTCAACTTCTGGACCAGCCTCAACGGCGCCACGCCGAAGGTGGGCGATCAATACACGCTGAACGTCACCTACAGCGATAACACAACGCAAGTCCTGACCGTTACGGTCGGCGCCGTGCTGAATGCCTTCGCCACCGATCTTGCACCGCAGGGGAGCGGCGTCAGCGTGACTCCCAATTTCAGCTGGACCGATCCCGCCAACGCCAGCAATTACACCTACCAGTTCTGGTTGTGCTGCGATTCGAACGGGACCGTCTGGCAGATACCCGGCAACAACTCCAACTCGAACGGCTTCTCCAGTTCCATCACTTCCATTACCTGGGGCGTCGATCCAACCGGATCGGGCAACCTGCCGAACGTATCCAGCCTGAGCGGCAGCACAAACTACAGCTGGCAGATTCAAGCCTCGGACACGAACGGCAACTCGGCGCAGGTCCAGGTGAGCTTCGAGACGGCGGCAACGCCCTTGACGTTGCCTGCATCCGGAGCTCTGTCGTCGGCTGTCGTCGGCCAAAGCTACTCGGGCGCGATCAACGCCTCGGGCGGCGTTGGGCCGAACTACACGTTTTCCGTGAATGGCAGCCAAGTCCCCACCGATGGATCGCAGTATGCCATCGCGGATGGCATATGGGTTTCAAACAACAGCGGTAACACTCTGTCGATTGGCGGAACGCCGAGTGCGGCTCAAACCGTGACATTACTCAACATCACGGTGACTGACAGCGGCAGCAATACCGCCGGCCCGGACACGTACACCATCACCGTCAACGCAGCCTCGCCGCTTTCCATCCAAACGGCGACGCTGCCGGGCGCCAACGAGGGCTGGGCCTACAACTCCTACATACAGGCCTCCGGCGGCGTGCAGCCTTATACGTGGACCATCACCAGCGGGAGCAGCAGTCTTACCGCTGTTGGGCTCGCCTTCACCGGCAACCCCAGCAACAACCAGGGGAGCGCGGAAATCTCCGGAACGCCGAGCGCAGCCGGAACCCCGAGTTTCACGGTTCAAGTCACCGATAATGTGGGGAATACCGCCAGCCAGCCGCTCAGCATCGCGGTTACGGATTGCCCGAACAACAGCAAGCTCACAGGCAATTACGCGATGTTGATCCAGGGTTGGTCGGACAGCAGCCAAGGCGAAGTGTTTACCGGGCTTGCGGCCAGCTTCGTAGCCAACGGCGCCGGCAGCATTACGGGGGGAACTGGCGACTTTAACGACCCCGCAGACGGCTATTCGCAAGTGACCTTCACAGGCACCTCCTGCGTGGGTCCCAACAATCAGGGATTGATGACCATCAATACCGGCAGCGGCAGCAGAACGCTGGCCTTTTCGTTGCAATCCGGCGGGAACGGAAACATCATCTGGTACGACACGAGCCAGGGATTCCAGGGCTCCGGCGTGCTGCTCAAGCAGACCACACCGGTCGCGCTTTCCAAGATCACCGGACCCTACGCAATGGGACTGATCGGTGTAGACCAGGGTGGCAACCGATTCGGAGTGGCCGGGGCATTCACGGCCAACGGAACCGCCGACTGGGTCAGCGGACAGTTGGATGCTAACGATAGTGGAAACGTCAACAGCGGGAACGGCACCAGCAGCCCGATCCCCTTCAGTTCGAGCAATGTTAGTGCAGTCAATGCGACGACCGGGCGGGGCACTGTCGGGATTGACGTTTCCGGGGTTGGCACGCTGAACTTTGCGTACTATGTGGTCAGCGCTTCTCAACTGTTGCTGGTCCAAACCGATGCGATCACCGGCCCGGGCGGCTCGCTGTTGACGGGCCAGATTCTCCAGCAAAGCGGCACGTTCACTGCCGCGTCGCTCGACGCCGTCGGCGTGCTTGAGACGCAAGGTCTTGATACCAACAACTCGCCGGCCACGCCAGATGCCCAGGCCGGGTTCTTCACACCCAACGGTTCCGGGTCGCTCTCCGTAACTCTGGACGACAACGACGGCGGAACCATGAGCACGGGCACGGCTTCGGGAACCTACAGCGTCGCGTCGAACGGACGCGTGACCACTACCCTGACTGGCGAAAACCACCCGCCGCTCTTGTATATGATTGCCAAGAACCAGGCCATTCTGCTGAGTACCGGTGGCAAGGTGAGCTTTGGGACGCTGACGCCTCAGGTCGGAAGCAGCTTCACGCTCGCCTCCCTGGACGGAAATTACCTGGGTGGAAATGAGCAGCCCGTCGATTCCAACGTGAAGGCGAACCTCATCCAGATCAACGCCAACGGAGCCGGTAGTCTTACCGGAACTCAGTACCAGGTCCAGAACTGCGGGAGCGGGTGTTGGGAACCGGAGAGCAGCACCATCCCGGCCGGCTTGACCTATCAACCTGTCTCCGGAGGGCCTGCCGGAAAATTTGAAATAGACGAGGGCGGCGTTCCACAGGTCTATCTCTACATAATCAACGACAACACCTCAGGCTCCGGGCAGGCCGTGATCCTGAACGTGGGGTCAAGCAGCGATGGTAACTGCACCAACGACTGCAACCCGTCACTGACGGATTTCCATCAGTGACAAATCGCCACTGAGAAAATCACGGACCGGCGGCCTTACGCTGCCGGTCCACTTTGTTTTGAGAGCGCTAAAAACACTGAATTCGGCGCACTCCACTGCTGTGTCCCAACTTTGAAACACGAGATCAAACTTCGCCGGCTGATCGCGCGCCTTTTGCGACGTTAGACCTCCGCCCCCGCATCCCGCTCATTACTTTCCTTGCTCTGCTGCTCGTCCCATACTCATCGCATGGCTTCGGATGCCAATAACCGTACGCTCGCTTCGTTCCTCGATTATCTGCGGGTCGAGCGCGGATCGGCGAAGCTGACCATTGCCGCCTACGCCAGCGACCTGGTCCAGTTTTCTGAGTTTTTGGAGAAGCGGCGCGTGCTCCTCGGCGGTGCGCGTCGCAGCGATGTTCGTGAGTACATCCAGGAATTGTTTTCCCATTCGCTCGACGGCCGCTCAGTGGGAAGAAAGCTTTCTGCCATCCGCCATCTTTATCGCCATTTGCTGCTCGACGGAAAAATCAAGAAAGATCCAACCCTGAACATCGATCTGCCCAAGCAATGGAAAGTCCTGCCCAAGGCGCTAAGCCGCGACGAAGTCGGAGCCATGCTCGGTGAAACAAAGCTGTGCGAAACAAAGCTCGGCGCAACGAACTCGCACCATGAAACCGCGCGCGGACAAGCGCTCGCCCTCCGCGATCGCGCCATGATCGAGCTTCTCTATGCCGGAGGCGTGCGCGCCTCCGAGGTCGCCGACGCGCGCCTCGAAGACCTCAAGCTCGATATGGGATATATCCTGGTGCGCGGCAAGGGCGACAAAGAACGCATGGTTCCGCTCGGAGTTCCCGCCCAGCACGCCTTGCAGCAATACTTACGAAACGGCAGGGAAGCGGTCGCCCGCAAAAACGATTCGCCACTCCTGTTCCTGGGCGTAAGAGGACGCCGTCTCACCCGCCAGCGCGTCTGGCAGTTGGTCGGCAAGGCCAGCCTCGCAGCGGGACGCCACGCCAGTCCCCACATGCTCCGCCACTCCTGCGCCACGCACATGGTCGAAAATGGAGCCGACCTGCGCACCGTGCAAACCATCCTCGGCCATTCCGATATTTCGACCACTCAGATTTACACGCACGTCGCGCTCGACCGCTTAAAGAGCGTCTACACGAAACATCATCCGCGCGCGAAAGCGAAGGCGTCGACGGGATGATCGCGGAGCGGACAATTCACGATCGCAACCATCCCCGCACCATCGTCGAGCGCGCCACCGACGACTTCCTGCGCCACTTGCGCGAGCGCAACGCCTCTTCTCACACCATCAAGGCCTATACGGGAGACCTCGACGTCTTCGCCTCCTACATCGGCCAGCGCGGATGGGATTCGATCGATCACATCGCCATCCGCGGCTTCCTTTCGCACCTCTACGACAAAGGATTGAGCAAGCCTTCTGTAGCCCGAGCGCTCGCCGCCGTGCGTTCGCTCTATCGCTACCTCGCCCAAGAAGGAGTCGTCGAGCAAAATCCCGCCAAGCTGGTCTCCACGCCCAAGCTGCCCAAGAAACTGCCGCGCGTTCCGACCATCGAAGAAATGAATAACGTGCTCGACGCCAAGATGCCCGAGGTCGCCTCGTTTCCCGAGCGCGATCGTCTGCTCTTCGAACTGCTCTACGGATGCGGCATTCGTAACTCCGAGCTCGTCGGCATCAATTTAGAAGACATCAGCCTGAGCACCGAAGCCATCCTGATTCGCGGCAAAGGCAAAAAAGAACGCTACGTCCCATTCGGAGGCCAGGCGCTGGCCGCGCTCTCCTCTTACTTGCCGTGGCGTCAGCGACTGCTTGCGACGCTGAAAAAGCGGCCCGAGAAAGGCACGGCCGCCCTGCTAGTCAACCAGCGCGGCGGACGCCTAACCACCCGTAGCGTAGGACGCATAGTCAAACGCATCGCCGTCGCCAAGGGACTGTCCCCCGAAGTTCATCCCCACACCCTGCGCCACGCCTTCGGCACGCACATGCTGGAAGAGGGAGCCGACCTGCGCGCCATCCAGGAACTCCTCGGCCACGAGCGCCTGGCCACCACGCAGCGCTACACCCAGCTCTCCGTCAAGCACATGATGAACGTCTACGATCAGACGCATCCGCGTGCGAAGTGACGAGGAGATTCGCTAGGGGTCAGCTGCCGCTGCAGGAAGGTCGCTTCTTCGCGGCAAACCAAACTTGGAAAATCAGGCGAGGCATAGTCCACTGCCGTTTCGCAACGGGAACTACTGCAGGCTTAGATTCATCTCGCCGTGTTTCTTGAAGCTAATGCGGAGCACGTTTTGCTGCCCGCTGCCAAAGTCGCCTGCCACAGTGGCGGATTGGTCATACGTGGGTGATCCGGCAACCGCTCCCGCCTCTGCATCCGCGGCTACCTGCACTCGGAGATGATGCTTTCCCGGTGATACCTGCATAACATGGAATTCATGTCCCTCAACATGGTGAAAGACGACCAGACGTTTCTTGTCGGTTCCCTCCAATCGGTGTGTGTAGGTCAGGCGATCATCCACCCAGATCGAGAGATTGGCCGCCGCGAATTGATGGTCCACCTCGATTTCCAACGTCGCGGGAGAAACGGCCGGTGAAGCCGCGGGAGAAGTGGCCGACGAATCTGCCGGAGAAACGGTGGATGAGTTCGCACGGGCCGCTTCCGCTAGAGTCGGATAGATGCGGCCCGCTGGAACCGGCCTCAGGAGCTTTCCCACAGTGAGTGACGGCGCCGCGGCGACCGGAAGGACTTTGGTCGCAGCTCGCTGTCTCGGCGTGGGCGATGATGCAGCCGAAGCGACCGTGCTCTGGATTTCCGCCGTCGGTACTGGCGCTGTGGCAACGGAACCGGCCGCGCTCGCGGACGGCGCCGGTGTTGCCGACAATGTCGCCGCTGTTTTGGCCTGCGCGATTTCCCTGGCAACAGGCAGTGGCGCGGCGGCTCTTGGTCGCACCCCCTGGGGGCCAAACGAAATGACCCAGAGCCCAAAGATGAAAAGCCCGGCTAAGACCGACACGCCGGCGTAAGACTTGTTCCGGATCTTCTTCACCAGGTTCTCTGCCGCGGGTTTCCCCGGGGGCAACAGGTGCGTACCGGCCTCGGGTGTAGCATCCGCCGCCAGCCGGCAGATCACTGCAAATCGGCCTTCCTGCTTCGCCATTCGGTCTGCATTTCTGCCGATGGGCGAACCGGGCGGCTTTGCGTTACCCAGCCGCTCTCGCGCTTCTCTGAGACTCTGAATGTCCTGCAGCATTTCCTTGCCGCTCTGATAGCGCTCGGCCGGATCTTTCGCCATCGCCCGCGCAATGATGCGATCGAGTCCCTCGGGCAACTCAGCATTGAGAAGTGTCGCCGGGATAGGGTCGCGATTCACTACCTTGAATGAGACCGTAATCGCGCTGTTGCCTTGAAATGGCCTATGCCCGGTCAACATCGTGTACAGGACCACACCTAAGGAAAACAAATCCGACCGGCCATCCACCGCTTCGCCATTCAATTGTTCGGGCGACATGTAAGCGGGCGTGCCCAACGTGCGTCCCGCGAGAGTTTGGTTGGAGAGGTTCAGTTTCGCCACGCCGAAATCCGCGATTTTGGCGTGTCCGTCTTCGGTCAGCAGAATATTCGCGGGCTTTAGATCGCGGTGAACCACGCCTTGTGCATGGGCGCAATCGAGCGCTTCCGCCAGTTCGGAGGTGAGTTGCAGTGCTGTTTCCACGGAGAGTGTATGGCTGTCCCGTGACAGCAGCTTGTCGAGAGACTGCCCTCCCACAAATTCCATTACGATATAAGGAGCGCGCGTCTCTGGTTCCTCGCCTACGTCGAAGATGGTTACGATTCCGGGATGCGACAAGCGCCCGGCCGCTTCCGCCTCCCGGACGAAACGCTGGCGATATTCGCGTTCCTCTTCCGGCGGTTGGCCGGCCAGCGAAATCGTCTTGACCGCGACGACGCGGTTGATCTTGGGATCGCGTGCCTTATAGACAACGCCCATGGCTCCCGAGCCCAACTCGGTCAGGATCTCGTACCGCCCGAAGCGTCCGCTGTTGCGATCATCCATAGGTAGAAAGAGGATTGAGTCGTATCGATATTGTCTATGGGTTTGCCCATTCGTTCCAAGTTACCAACGTGTTCGGCCGGCACATGAACGTACTTCAGTAACTTTTCGTAAGCGTGTTGTTGTTTGAACATAGCAGCAGGGCGTTCTATGCCCGCGGCGATGCCGCGCCAATCGGGATGAGGTCAGGACTGCAACATCATGTGGAATGAAACCAACGTCAGCAAGATCGTCAAAGAGAGCGTCCTGCTGGTCTCGCTGTTTCTGATTGCGGCGCTGGTGCAGCTCTATGCCCAGTCGCTGCCCATGGCGCTCTGTTTTTATTTTTTGCCGACTCTCTATTCGGCCTACCATTTCGGACGGCGTCACGCCACGCTTACTGCGTTTGCCTGCGTAATTCTGGTGGTCCTGCTGAATTTCCTGAACCGGCTGATCCCCGCGCATCCGGTGCTGATGTTGCCAGCGGAGCGACTGTTCAACTTTGCCATTTGGGCGGGCATTTTGACGGTGGTCGGTTACGTCATGGGCACGCTTTACGAGCGCAAAGAAGCGATGACCACCGATATCCGCGAGAGTTTCGGCGGTCTGCTGCTGGTTTTGCAACACATGATGGCCAACGAGAAATTCGGCTCCGGAGAAAATCAGCGCGTGGTGCACGCGTCGATCAAAATGGCGGAGGTCATGGGCTTGAGTGCGGATCGCGTAGAGCTGCTGCGGTCGGCGGTGCTACTGCGCGATCTTAGTAAGCTCGGCATCAGCAACGATATTCTCTACAAAGCGGCCGATACGAGCCGCGACGAAGTGGTGGCCAGCTTCCGCAAGACCGGCAAACACACCGACGCCCGCGCGCAGGCGACCGGGAATTCGCTGCGGCGCGTGATTCCCATCATCATCGCGCAGCAGATTGTGGAGGAGCAGGGAGCGCGCTCCGTGAATGTCCCGATCGAGGCTCACATTCTGGCCGTCGCGGACGCGTATCAGAAGTTGATTGGCGGCCCCGACGGTAAAGGAATGTCGCCGGTCCAGGCCCAGCAGCAGATCCTGGCGGGAGCAGGCCAGAAATATGACCGTGGCGTGGTCGACGCTTTCGCCACAGCCATGGGGCAACGCGCGCAGGGCGCGGGCGCGTAAAAGCGGTCTTAATGTTAAGGTACTGTGGCGAGGTTAGTGCGCCGCGTTTTTTTTAGGCAACTCTTTTTTCCGCAATTCCTGCCACATCGCCACTACTCGCGATTTCAACTCTGAGGTCAGCCGTTCGTATGCAGCGTCGCTTGCTTCCGCAAGCGGCGGAGGTTGAATCGGCTTGCCGAATACCAGCTGCAGATCGGTGAACCGAGGGAACTTTTGGTGGCGCGGCCAGGCTTCGTAGAATCCATCGATGGCGATCGGGATGATCGGCGCTTGCGTGTGAATCGACAGAATCGCCGCACCTTTGCGAAAGATGCGCGGCGTGCCGTCGTTGGTGCGCTCGCCCTCGGGATAAAGGATCAGAATGCGGCCCTGGCTCAGGCCAAACGCGCCAGCGCGCAGCGCAGGCACGAGGTTCGCATCCGGATCGAGGACGATCACGCGAACCCATCGCGCCAGACGCCGCATGAAGCCCTTGCCGAAGATGTCGCTTGTGCCTAGCGCAAAAGCGTTGCGGAACAAGCGCCAAGGCAGCGCAGCCGCCATCACCATGGGATCGATGTAGCTTTGGTGATTCGAGCAGAGTAGGTAAGGGCCTTTTTCGGGCAGATTTTCGAGTCCTCGAGTCTTCAGATGAAAGCGATCTTGGGCGAAAAGGCAAATCAAGCGCCCCAGCAGGAAGAGAAACACTTCCGCAAAAATGTTGTGATGCGCGAGTGCCAGCGCGTTGGGGTCCGTCACCGGTTCGTTCAGGATGGTCGACCAGGCGGGTGTAGCCGCTCCGGCTTGGCCTTCACCGCGGCCGGCACTGGCGAGGACGGCGTCGACGAGGTCGCGCACCGTATAGAGTTCCGCAAGTTGCGACTCGGGCAGTTGGCCGCCGAGTTGCTGCTCCAGCGCGGTCAGGAGTTCCACTCGTTGCATGGAGTCGAGGCCTAGATCAAGCTCGAGATTGTGGTGAGGAAGAATCGCTGGCAGTTGGTTGCGCGAAGAGGCGCACGAGTTTTCACGAATTATGGCCAGGGCTGGTTTTACGTCGTCGCGTTCCAGCCATTGTTGTTCGTCCGCGGTCAGCGGCTTCTCCGCGCCCACATCGGAATCGCGGCCGCTTTGTTTTAGCTCGCGAACCTTCTTCTCGATCTGGAAGCGTTTCAACTTGCGCGTGGTCGTGCGCGGCAGGTCTTCCTGCCAGATGTCGTAGCTCCCAAGGCGTTTGGTGGACGCAATCTTGTGAGAGAGCGCTTCAATTTCGAAGCGAATCGCCTCTTTGGAGTTGACGATCTTGCGTTCGCGCAGCAGTTCAAAGTTGGGCACAACGACGGCATGCAGGCGCTCGGACGTCGGATCTCCCGGGCGGGCTTCGATCGCCAGGACGCAAATTTCCTTCACATACTGTGCCTGCAGGTAGTGTGCTTCGATCTCCTCGGGATAGACATTTTTCCCGTTGGCGAGAACGATGACTTCCTTGCGGCGTCCGCTGATGAAGAGGTTGCCGCGGGCATCGAAGTAGCCGAGATCTCCGGTGTACAACCAGCCGTCGCGGAGCACGTCGGCGCTGGCCTCGGGCCGGTTCCAATATCCTTTCATGACGATGGCGCCGCGAATGGCAATCTCGCCCGCGGGCGTCGCGCCTTCTTCGACGGATTTGGGATCGATGATTTTGGCTTCGACTCCGGGAAGGGGCGGTCCGACTGAGCCAAAGACGATTTGTCCGGGAGGGTTGATAAAGGCGCCGCCAGTGGTTTCGGTGAGGCCGTAGGCGTTCAGCACGTCGATGCCAAACGAGTAGAAGTCGCGAGCGATGGCCGGGTCGAAGCGCGAACCGCCGGTGACCAGGTAGCGCATGCGCGTGCCAAAAGTGGCGTGAATCTTGCCGAAGAAAAATTTGCCGGCTTTGACTCCGATTCGCCTTAGTCCACGATTGAGCGCCATCAGCGTGCGCACCAGTCGCAGGGTAAACTTGCCGCGCTTGTTCAGTTCCTTGAAAATCTTTTCGTGAATCAGGTAGAAAAACTGGGGCACGACGCAGAAGACGGTGATATTGCGTTCCTGCAAGGCGCGCAGCAGTTCGGTGGTGTTGAGCGTTTCCAGGTATACGACGCGCGCCCCGTTGAATAAAGGCAGAAAGAGATTCGCCATTTGCGCGAGGACGTGAAACATGGGCAGAATCCCCAGCAACGCATCCTCGGAGTCGATCTTGATGACGCTGAAGACGGAATTCGCTTCGCCCACGAGATTGGCGTGGGTGAGCATGACACCCTTGGGATCAGCGGTGGTGCCAGAAGTATAGAGCAGCGCCGCGAGGTCGCTCTCCGCGGGTACGACGGGCTGAAAACCGGCGGGGCCGCCCGCGAAGATGGAATCGAGGTCGGCGGCGAAGGGATTCTTGCCTGTCTGAGGTGAAAGGTTCTGCTCGGCGGTGGCCGATGTCATCACCAGGCGAATGTCGAGTCCATCGGTTGCTTCCGCTGCCACCGCAAGATGCTTTGCGTCGCAGAAGAGCAGGGAAGCGCCGCTGTCGACCAGCAACTTCTTCACTTGATCGGGCTGGAAAGCCGTGTCGAGCGGAACGGCCGTTCTGCCGCCGGCGATGATTCCCAGGTATGCCGCCACCCATCGCGGATGGTTCGCCGCCAGAATCGCCACCCGCGCGTGGCGCGGAACCTGCCTCGAGAGCCAGTTGGCGACGCTCTCCGACATGCGGGTCAATTCGGCGAAGGTGACCCGCTCCACCGTCTGCTGCCGCTGAATTTCAAGGGCAATGTTATCGGGGAACTTGCGGGCCGATTCCTGGACACGTTGATAGAAGGTGGGCATGGGTCGGAGAAATCTTACAGGAAGTTCGAGGCGGCTGGGCGGGCGCGTGGACCGCAGCTTGAGAAGTCAACTGGTCGTAAAACAGGGATCAGGCCCATCATGGGTGGATCGGAAACGTCCCAAGGTGGGGCGAA